>Ga0208916_10000512_pt1 | contig 18205 bp, 26 predicted proteins | sample DEB19_08_DNA_5_FD_184523 | JGI IMG/M metagenome (GOLD analysis project Ga0208916, IMG submission 184523) | Aqueous microbial communities from the Delaware River and Bay under freshwater to marine salinity gradient to study organic matter... | ecosystem: Environmental > Aquatic > Marine >... | reverse complement strand
GCTTCAAACCGCCGCATGAAAACAACATAGGAAGGACCCAAAAAAATTTCAACACCATGCACCATAACACGCTATACCACACACTCCCCGCATCGCTATACAGTTTGTTTTTTAAATCTATTGGGGCAATGAATTAATTAGCCTGTTCATATTTCTAACCATCTCAGTCTCATACATCTCACTGACTACAGGTTGCACCATCTCTTGTGCTTTAGTATTAAATGCAGCAGTAGCAACTGATACAGTAGATAAAGAATCTATTGGATAACGAGACTTACCAAATTTAAAATCAGGTTTACCACGCTTACCCCTTGCAAATACTGCTGGAGTTGTGAATTGATTACCAGTCTTATAATGAGTAGCAATCCCTATAGTAAATGCTGAATTAATTGTTTTAATCGGGCCTGCTTTTAAAACCTGTACTGCAATAGTTGATATGCTTCGCTTATAGCTTCTACCTTTTTTAAGCTGGCCATTTTTAAAGCTAATACCCCTTGCTACTTCTACACCTTTGAACTTTACTTTTGTTTCAGATAAATTAACAGGAACGTGACCTGCATCTACCTCTGCAGAAAGATTGTTGCCCTGAGAAAGCTTTACTGATAAACCTTTCTTTCGATTACTATCATCAATTCTGCTGGATTTAATATTGTAGAGCGATAAAATAGATTTCTTAATTTCAGTCTTACCTTTTTTTATAGCCCTGTTCATACTCATTCGGGTAACAACAATGATTTGCTTTTGCGATAGTTTACCGCTAAGCTCCTTCAATTTTCTATCTGCGTCCCTGGTATCAATGTGTATGAGGTTCATGAAATTTATTTTTAATAATGTGCGTTTTACGCAATTTACAAATTAAGCAGAAACTGTGCTTTGAAAATTTATAACAGTTATTGATTCGCCTTTTAGCCTGGTGAAATATTCCAATAATGCTTTTCGCTTAGCCCCAATATCATCTTTGTCGTACAATTTCTTTATCCTGCTTACATCTTCATCGCTGACGACGTAGATTTTTTCACTTTTCAAAAAATTGTACATTAGCGGGGGAATATCAGCCTCGGCCAAATCACCATTGCAGAATGTTTCGTAGGCTAACTGCACCATGTCAAAATTTTGCTTTCTAATGCCATCCTCGGTTACATTTCGAAGCTTATTCTTTTCCCGTGCAACAGGTGTTGCATTCAGCTTTACAAATCCGTTATTTTTTTCAAGCTCTTTGTAAATCCAGCTTGTGACTGTGGCCTCAAGATCGAGCACCGGCAGGCCGCTGGATTTCTTCCAGCCCTGGCCGTGGTAGTGGCTGAAAAATTTATTAGATTCCGTTGTAATCTTCTCTGTGGGCCACTTTCCACCCATCCGGGACATGAAAACAATCCTAACATCATCCTGATCAGGAAAAAAATTATTTAAAAAAAATGGTGGCGCGGGTGCGCGTCTCTCACCCGCTACTATTTTAATTTCATTTAATTTAGTTTCATTTAATTTCATTTGTGTACTTTCTGCCGAGTTAATCACCAGTTTATCACCAGTTAACCCCCATTTAATCGCATCGCCGGTGTTATTAGCTGGTAGTTTATCGGCAGTTAATGCAGGCGGCTGTGTTATTTCATCCTCGTTAATCAGCAGATAATCATTTTTTATGGCAACTTTCTTTTTACCGCACTCATTTACAATTTTCTTCCAACGTTTTTGAATTCCCTTACTGGTAAGTATCTTGTATTGCTCATACATCGCTTTATCGAATAAACTAACCTCGGGTAAAAAGCAACTCTCCAATACTGCATTAAAGAAATCAATTTCAATTTTGCAATTCTTACTGCAAAAAAGCTTTTTATGTAATGTGCCCATTTCGCAATAATAGCCATGCTCCCCACCATAAATGTGCATGCGAAGCTTTTCTACAATGTACCAACCAATGGGACCGTGTTCAGCCTCTATATACTGTTCATTATCCTGCTGGGCAGTATCCCGTGAATAATATTTTAATGCATTAGTTTGGTGCCTGGCCATGCTGACAATTTTATTTTACGGACCGATCAATTAATTTACTATGAGGCATCCTTGTGTCACTCACTTGTACTTTCGGAACATCGGTCGACTGTCGACGGTCAACTGTCGACCGAAGAATAAACCGTACAAGTGTGCGACGCAAGGAACGATCAATACATGTTCCTGCTGTTGGGCTAACCCAATAACCAGCACCACTTTTCGTGCACATTAAATATTGTTGCAGGTGGCCTGGCTGATTGCTTTCTTTTATACCTGCTGCTATTAGTGTTTGTTGTTACGCCGTAATCAATGCCATTTTTTCTAAACAAATACCGCAGGCTTTCTTTGGTTAAGCCTGTTCTGCCTGCTACCACACTTAGTTTTATTGAAGGCTGTTCCTTTATCAGTTCAATGGCTTTTTGTTTGGCCGGATTTAAAACAGATGTAGGGCGTAATGTTGGTGCCAGCGTTATATTATTTTTCCTGGCTATGCCATAGGCACCTATTGGCGTAATACCCAGTTTTTCGGCAATAGCTTCTTTGCTTAAATGGCTGTTGGCCTGTATAAATAACAGGCGCTTTTTTGCCTGTAATTCACGTTGCGGAAACTTCATAATTTTCTTATTTCGCGGGTTTCAAAATAATTGGCATATTCTTTATGTTCCTGTATAAAAAGCCGGGCATAATGGGCAGTGTAATTGTTATTGATCTTAAAACCTGCGGCATCTTTGGGGCCGGTTGCCATCTCCCACCTTATACGCTCGATAATCATTTTTGCACCCAGGCTTTTCTTGCCGCTTTTTATCAATTGAAAACTGAAGGCTTTAAACAATTCGTACACCCGTGGGTTCTGTGTATGAAACTGCATAAACTGCTGGTATATACTGTTTACATCGCTGAACAAACTGGGCTGAAAGCCTATGGTTGCAGTACTACCGGTGTTTTGCATAACCTTGTAAAATGATGAATGAAATAATCTATGCGGCTCTTATCGTCTAAAACCAACACTGCATTTTTAAGCACTATGTTGCACCATTCCCATTCCAGGGCCAGCTTATCTATTTCGGCAATGCGTTGCGCATCCCGTGCTGCTACTGCAACCTTAAACCGATCGTGTATAGCATCCTGCAGAATGGTGGTATATAAATCGTATTCCGGCAATAGTTTTTTTACAGGTGTAGGCACATCGCACAAAAGGTATTCATGTGCATCGTGCAGCAACACTTTGAATGGCAGGTAACTATCCTGCGGGTACAGCTCTTCTGCTTTAAGCATGCACCATACACTATGCTCGGCAACACTGTAAGGCTTTTTGGTATGGCCTGCAAAACGCATGGCACGGCTTAGCCCTACAGCAATATCTACGGGAAAGATCATCAGCGGATCGGGTTCGTTTATTTTAATAAACTGGCCCGTAAATGTGCGCACGCAGTTCGGTGTATATAAAGTTTCCATTTGCATTATGCTAAGCCTTTTTTGCGCAGATACGTGAGTATCTGCCTTTTTGAATAACCATATTTTACGGTAAGCCTTATGGCGATCATTACAGCTGCGTTAGCCATGTATCTTATTTTTAAGATCAAGCTGCATCATGTCGCGCAGGCGCTGGGCAACACTCAGGTTGTGTACTTTTTTACAGTGGCGCTGGTACCTTTTGCGCAGCGATGGCGATGTAATGGTTTCTACTTTTGCGCCTTTGCTTTTAATTTCTGCTGGCATAGTGATGGTTTTTTAGTGATAAAAAAAGTTTAGGGACCGGTACACACTTTATATCAAATTTTTACCCGGCCCCTGGTTAATAAATGTTTTTGGCGGGAGGCTGCACTTGTTTAACTTATCATCTGTTATCTGCTGTAAACTGTTGTGCATAAACCAGATCTTCATCATTAATTGTAAGCCTTTACCCCGCCTTGGTTTGAATGTGTTGCAGGGGGTGGATTCGAACCACCGACCTGTGAGTTATGAGCCCACCGAGCTGCCGCTGCTCTACCCTGCCTTTTACCCCGCATGTAGAAACATGCCGGGTTCTAACGATTGCTTGCCATATGAAAAAGATCTGTTTTGCGGGGAGAACAGGAATCGAACCTGTACAAAGACATACGGACGGTTCACTAGCGCACGCTTTGGCTATTTTTTCGGCATCGACCACACACTGAGGCGAAACTTAAAAGGGAAAATCACTAATCTTTTTTAAATTAATTTTCTTCCATTTACGTGAACCGAGTTTTAACGTTACCGACCCCGAACCATTGGCATTACTCCAACCATACCAATGGCTGCGTTTTTTCCGCTTTCCAGCCGCCCGTTCACGTTTACCAGGATGTTTCTTCATCTGCTTTTAAATTTCGCGTTGCGTTATCTCGTTTGCCTACTACTGAAACACGCTCTCACCATTAAGCTATCTCCCCAAATATTTGCCAGTTGTAGAAACAACCGGCCATTGTCCCTATAAAAACCCTAACCTTAATTCCATTCAACAGCCGCTGTTGCAGGCTGCAGGTTATTTACAATACCAATGATCTCTTTTTGCTCTGCCATTTTATGCGGTAAAATCTTTACCAGTATTTGCCGTTTCTGTTTCGGGCACTCCACATCGTGAATGCGTTTTAAACATCTTATGGCTGTGTAAATAATGCCTGTACAGGCACCGGCAATAAAACAAACGATGTACATCATGGCAAGTGATTTTAAATTTTACCGTTCTTGTTTGCTTTGTAATCCTTAATAATTTCCCGTATCAGCAATGCACCAAAAACAATGATTACTGCACTTAAAAGAATGGTGGTGGCTGTGTTAAGATCAATGGGCATTTTTTAAAAGTTTTCAGTATCGAATAAGTGAAAATTGATTAAGTTCATTTTGCTGCCTACTATTACCGCTATATTGGCCTGTATACCCTGTTCCTGTAATTCCATTATGCGCCAGGTGCGTTCCAGTTCGCTGATAAGCCCCTGCGGTACACCGGGGTAATCAACCGTATCCTGGTACAATACTTTATCCATTACCAGTACCTGTACAATCATTTTACTACAATTTGGTTCAGGTACTTTTCTATATCTGCCTTATGGTACTGTACCTGCCTGCCTGCACCCTTGCGCCAGCGAATGCTGCCATGCTGTTTGCCATTGGCATCGTAGTGCACTCTTATGTCTCTCAACCTGCGTGGTAATATGCCTAGCTGTGCACAGGCTACTTTCTGGCTTACCCAAAAACCGATGGTGCCTTTACCCATGATGAGCATGCGCATTTCGGCAAATTCTTTTGCCATATCCTGCCGCAGCTTCTTTATTTCAGTTTCTACTACCATAATCGCTTATTTTTTTGGGTTGCAGGTTGCGCATGGTTTCTATGCTGATGATGCCCCAGCTATTCAAAATCAGTACAAATACCAGCAGATCGTTTTGCTTAAAGCCTTGCAGGGTATGGGTGGTTTTTTTGTCCCATTTTGTATGTTCTGTAATGGCTTTCAGCAACTGCCCTTCGAACTGTATTACCTGCTGATCTTTTTTCCAACACATAAAATCAACACTAATGCCCTGATCTGTTCTTTCGAAACCTGCTGCTTCCAGGTAATCGGTTATTTCTGTACTGTAGATGGTGGGGAGCATGTGATTTGATGATTTGGTGATTACAATAAAATCTATGCTTTTGCTATTGCTGCTTTTGCCTCGTTAACTATTTCAACCCATTCCGGATGGCCTGATAAATAAGAATCATCATGCATAGCAATTACATGTTGGGCAATTTTTAAAAGTTCGGGTGCCGCTGCCATCAGGTTTGCATTCGATTCAGCATCAGCGCAGGTTTCCTCATTCAATAAATCGCTATCGTTATAATAATCTTCGCTTTGTATTACCCAATAATTTGCATATTGTACTGCAAACCAGGGACCTTTGGTGTGTATCATAAATCCCTTCCTTTTAATGCACGTATGCCGATGGTTATAAATTGCGTTTTATCAGTGTAACAGTATTCTATTGTGTTGCTCTTCCATTCTAACCGCAGGGCCGCTACCCATACAATGGTATTCAGTTCTTTATTGTCGGTGCTTTGCAGCCTGTAACCGCTGCCTGCCAATGGTGTTATTGTAATGGATGAGGTAAGAGGAAAATTGTAACCTGCCATTGCATTAAAGTATGCGGGGTTTACACGATCTATATGAAACTTCATCTGGCCTTCGAGAACAATGGCTTTGTTTTCGTTCTGTTGATTGGTAAACTGGTAACCGCCTATTAATGCACCGGTTAATTTGTTCTTTGTGCTATAGCCGAACTGCATGCCTCCGTAATACTGAGCCTTTGCGGAGAAAGCTGTTAGTATTAAAATGGCTGTTATTAACTTTTTCATTTGGCTGTTTAGTTGATTTGGTTGTGTGCTGTTGATTGTTTACTCAGCTTTGGTTGTGTCACTCACTTGTACGCTTTGTTCATTAATGATGAGAAAGATGCAGTGTGCGACGCAACGAAAGCTTAATTATTAATCAGGCTGCGCGGCCCATAATGGTTTTGTTTAAATAATGGGTTGCCATACTTACCACGTTGCCCATGGTGCCACCTGTTTGCTCCCACTCGTGCAGGGCGGCAATTGCCTGTACCTGGATGGGGGATAGGTTGATACTTTCCCACTTTACGGGTGTTTGTTTGGTGTATTGTACTGGTACGCCTTTATGGTTGTAAACGGTAAAGAGTGTATTGGTGTACATGTGTAACTGGCCATCTGCATCTATGGTGTAACCGTCTATTACCTCGGGCTTTATTTTTAGCAGTAACTCCACAGCTTCTAATCGGGAGGCAAGATTGATGTACCTGAGCTGGCTGTCTAGGCTGTAGCAAAGGCGCATGCTGTTTTGGTTGCGTACAAAGTAGCAGCTGCCGGGCAACTCTATGCTGCATTCTATTTCGGTTATGCAGCGTACCTTAAAATCTGTGGTAAACATGTTCTGGTAATTTTGTTATGATTTTCAATTGCTTTTGCTTTGTTTTTTTTAACAATTGGGATTGCAGCTTTACACTATGGTTTCAACGGTATTGGATTCGAGAATGTCTGCATCAGTTAGGCCGGTATCTTCCCGTATAACTTTTAATGCGGCGGCTTTAGTAAGGTTTTCGTTATTGTTCTTGATGTATTTTATGATGGCCTGCTCGGTAAGATCGAGGGCTACAGCAAGGCGCAAACGGGTGCGTTTGTTGTGTATTTGTTTTAAAACATTTTCGTTTAAACGCATTTGATTTTATATTTTTACTGTACTATACCGATTGACTGTACAAATATAAACTGCATTTAGAATTAGTTCCAAATAATTCTTAGCATATTTTAATAATTTAGAAAAAGTGCAAATAATTACCAACTTACAAGATATTTTAAAACAAAAGGGCTATTCTGTTGGAAAACTTTTAAATGGATGAACACAATGATAAACCTGGCCATTAAGCATGGCGGAATTATCAGTGAAAATCCTTTTAAAGAATTCAACCGGGGCAATTACAAACAATCACAACGTACCTGGCTTGAAATGGATGAGGTGCAACGGATCTTTGAAGTGGCCAATAGAAAAGACATTCCGGATATTTTAAAACGTGTGGCCATTTACTTTTTACTGATGTGTTATACTGGCCTGCGGTTTGAAGATGCAATTTCATTCGATCCGTTAATTCACATTATAGAAGATGAGCGCATTGTGCGTCGCACTTCGAAAGGTGTGGGGAATGTAATCAACATAAAAATTTACGCAAAGCTGCTGCCGGTGGTAGAGCTGGCAAAAGCATATCCTTTGCAGCTATCGAATCAAAAATTTAATGTTTGGCTGAAGCAGCTGGCTATAACTGCAGGTATCAATAAAAATCTTACTACCCATGTTGGGCGGCATACCTTCGGCGGTTTTATGCCTGATGCCAATATACCCAAAGATATTGCGCAGCGAATGCTGGGACACACCGATAAAAAAAGCACTGAAATTTATTACCACCTTAAAGACAGGAAAATAGATGAAGCTGCGGACCGGTTGAATTACCTGTAAAAAATAGGGCCCTGTAGAAACAGGGCCCGCAACCAAAACTAACTGCTTATTAGAACAGCATTTAAAATTTTACGGCTTATATTTTGATTTCTCCTTTATAAATTTTGTAACCAATTAATGTGAATGCTATTGCAAAAAATAAAATTGTGATGCCCACAACAGGTATTTTTTCGGTTTCTTTTATTTTTTCAGTTGTTGCTGTTTCTGTATGATTGGTACTGTCTGCAATGCCTGAAGCATGTAGGCTATCTTTAAAAGCGTTCGATAATGCTTGTTTTTCTTCTGTAAAACCGCTGGTTTGTTTCGAGTGCTGATGAAGCTTTTTTGCACTGATGCTTTTAATCTTATTTTTTCCAGGATCGAATACGAACACGCCGGCTGTATCGTAGCTTACTGTAATGGCGCCTGTACTATCACTTAAATAAAAATCTGCGCTGAATTCTGCTGTTGCAATGCCATTTGAATCTTTAAGATTGTAAATGGCAGTACTTGTATTACTTAAGCCTGCACTGGTAATTACATGGGCACTATCGTACGCAACATGTGTTTGCTGATCGCTTTTATTGTATTGGGCTGTTTTGTGCAGCTTAACAGCATTACAACTGCACAAGAGTGCGACGCAACAAAAGATGAGTAATGATTTAAATGTTGGGTTCATAATTGCTTGTTTTCTTTATCAATGATCTTTTGCACTTTACCAATGAACGTGTAAATAAGGCTTTGTGCCATGTAACCAATTGCCACGAATGAAATCCCCAGCCAACTGCCTACTGCTTCAAGCTGCTTTATTTCGCTTTTGGCAATTAAGCAAACAAATACCACGCAAAGCGATAAAAAGATTGAGGGCCATTCTAATTTTATAAAAGGCAATATTTTAAAATTGCCCTGAGTTTGGCGGTTGATACTTTCAACCTTTACCAGGTTATGCATAAGGATGCCAAGAAAGCCAAGTGCAAAAAGAATGTAATTTGTGTATTCCATGATTTTAATGTTTTGAAATATAGTTTTGAAAATAAAAACCGATGACTGTAAGAATAATACCCACAGCTGCCCAAAGTACTTTACCTATAAAACTTTTCCAATCTTCAAGCCTGCCAACACGACCATTTGTTTTAGTTGTTTGAATTAAAATTTCATTCAGCTTATTATCAAACTTCTTGTCAATCTCGTTTATACATTCCAGAATGTATTGTGCCTGATCCATCAATAAAATGATTATTGGTAATTATTATGGTTTGCTGCTGTTAAAAAATTCCACACCCGCAAAAGATGTATTATCGCCGCTTTCATACTTCAGCCAGAAATCCTTTTCATCCCCTGCATAAAATTTAAACTTATCAACGGCCATGGTGTATTGCTTTATTAAGCCGGTATTGGTGCAGGTAATATTTTGCTTAAACAGGTTTCGGCATTTGGTGCAATTAATGCTGAATGTTCCGGTTCCGGCATCCAGGTAATATACAGTTATCTGTACCCGGTTGTTACCCGTTACCTTTAAACTATCTGCCACAGAATAACCCACCTGGCCCGCGCCATCTGTAATTTTAAATTTAAAACCACCACGGCCCCACATTGAAGTATCAGGGCCAATGCGCCGCACACTTACCGTAGTTCCGTAAGGATCGAGCAGCTTTACATTTTTTTCATAATTCAGAATGCCATCAATCACAATGTCGTTATCCCACATGTGAAAGTTAGGATCCGTTGTATAGCTGGCCGTATCGTAACGGGCATCCGGGAACTTTGATAAGAAACTATCTACCCTTCGGTAACTGATGTATTGCCTGATCTTGTTATAGATCAGCATTTTTTTACTGCGCCAGTCGTTGTAGGTATCTGCGTTAATACTGGCCACCGCTGAATTATATGCTGAAAGGCTTGCGGGTGTGATTAACGGACCGTAAGTTGCCGTTGGGTAATGCACAGTATCTTCATACATTAACTGGCCGGATGGTACAGAAAAACCCCTGTTGGTGGTTTGCATGTACACATTTGCAGGATCTGTAATGCGTGGGCTGGTAATGGTTTCGCCAGCCTCCCGCATATCGCTGCGCCATGTTGGGTTTATTTGCAATGCAAAATCTGCTACGATCGTTTGCCATACCAGTGCCCTGCCTTCTTTATGCGGGTGTACCAGGTTGCCGGGTATGGGAAACTGTGTTTCACCAAAGCCCAATGTATCAGCATTACCGATCTCAATACCACTGCCATCTACATTGTAGAAGTGGCTGAGCGCACCTTGTTTGTAAAACGGTATTTTGCCCAAATAACTGTAGCGGTCGTAGAAATATTTGTAGTTGTAAAAGCTGTTACCGGGGTTGAAAGAAATGCTATACAATGTATCTGCATGTATGCGCACACACACGGCCACAATACTATCCCAATACCGTTTTGTTTCGGTTAACCAGGTAGGATCGCTGATAATATATGCAGGATTGGTTGGAGTACCTTTGTATGCAAATGCATCGCCGGTACTGCCAAAGTCGATGAGTACCGCAGCGATTTTTGAACGCAGGTTATAAGGCAGGCTCATTAAATGTGTTTGAAAAGCCACATTCCACTGGTACCAGAAGTTGCGGTATTTATCCGTCATGTAACGCGGCCACGGACCGTTACGGTTACCGCCTGTTGTACTAAAGGTGCCACAGCTATCAAATACCCATTGCGGTGAAACATCGCCGCTGTACATTTCTATCTGCAGGTATTTGCCTGCGGCTGCAAATTTACTGATGGCACTATCCAGCGTTGCCCAGGTGTACACACCATAAGCAGGGTTAAAATCTTTACGGCCAACAGTAAATCGGTGCAGCTTTGTACCATATTCAGCATAGGCACCCGCAGGATTACCGGGAAAACCTACTATAGTTGTTTTGCCAAAACTGCTTAATCCATCAAACCGTAAAACGCTTTGGCTTAATGCCGTAATGCCTGCTGTAATCAGCAACAGCATCAATAATAATTTCTTCATTGGTTGTTGTTTTTATCTCATAATTGTTGTTAGCTTGTTCGCAACTGTCTATGGGTATTGGCTTTATTTTGGGAATAATGCTGTCGCACCAACCTACGCCGGTACTGTCTTTTAACACAACTCCATCAAAAACCGGAAGGGTATCAATTTCGTAATGCCAGGCAGTATCTTTATGTGTGTACCATTTATAGAATTGTGGGTATGGAAATTTTGGATCATTAATCGGCACTTTATCATGCTTACGGGTAATGCCATCAATAATTTTTGTAGTATCGAAAGTGTTTTTATACAAAGTATCGAAATAGAAAATCTTTGTGCGGCAGATCACTTTTACAGTATCCTGGCCGTATGCTGTTATGCAACCGGCAACCATGATCAGCAATAAAATAATTTTGTTCATTTGTTAGTTTTTATTTTTTGTTTACCAGCAGTTGCGTAAAACGCAATATCGTTGAGCAATCTGCGTGTCGAAGCAGCAGATTGGAACACTTGTACATTCAACACTACTACCCGTCATTTCGACGAAGGAGAAATCTCATTTCCCCTTACCCGTATCCTTCCTCACCTTCAATGCAGCAATACTATCCTCAATATGATAAGCATAAGCCTGCTGCTGAAGCGGAATTTCTATGTATTGCATTACAGCCTTGTATTGCCCAATCGTTAGATTATCTTCCTGCCCATGCGTAACTGCCCAAAAAGCATTGATCTGCGACTGAGGAATTTCAATTTTATAACTACGCTCTTTGGGTGCTGAGTTTTGAAAAGCCGAAAAAATAATAACAGCTATAAATGCAATTGCTTTCTTCATTGTGTTTAAATTTTTACAATACCATCCATGCCGCGCCATTTGATTGTACCTGATAACTCCCAACGGCTGATAAAGTCAGGGTTGTCGGTGTTCCAGTTACATTAATATAAGTTTGCGAACTTGTTGTACCTATTGTAATTGTACCTGCCCCTGAGTTAACAATGTTATAAACCCTACCTGTAATACCAACTGCTGTTGGTAGTGTTACCGTAAAAGTTCCACTTGTGCATTATGCAGCAGAAGCTGCCAGCATCAGTATTAATAATATTTTTTTCATTTCATTAGTGTTGTTTTGTTTACCAGCAGTTGCGTAAAACGCAACATTGTTGTGTCACTCACTTGTACGGTTGGATATGCTATTCAGCAGGCGGCGGCGTTTCCTCTACAGGCGGCACGGGAACTACAGGTTCAGGTTCTACTGCCTGAACACCAAAGGCTAAAAGAATTACATTTAATTCAGTGTAATTGATCGTGCCATCTGTATTAAATATTTTCTGCGCCACCTCGTTTGGAATATTTGCACTTCCTTCAAATTTTCTAATGATATTTTCAATATAGTCAGCAGGCGGTCTTGTATCTTGAATAGCAAAAGTTACCCGTGTCATTTTAGTAACTAAACTGCTATCTAATGAGCAATTCATCAAGTCTGGCAGAAAGGCTATCGGCTGGCCTTCTATGGGTTTTACTTTTTGATTTCTTAATTGTTCCATGTGGTTAATTTTTTTAAGTTGTATAGTGGTTTATTGCGCAGTGTACGTTACCGTTGCCCATCCGATCTTATGCGAACCAGATGCGCTTTTTATTGCAATCGCATAAGCTCCCGTTCCTGTTTTTACGATTGATGAAAAACTATTGTTACCCAATGCGGCACTCGTACCAGTTGCCATGCCGCCCGAACCAAAATATAAATTATCATTTGTTGCAGTGAAACCTGTCGGTTCTACTGGACTTGGTAAATCTTCCGGAAATGCACATGAAGCAACCGTTACTGTAGTACCTGCATTTGTATAATTAAGCCATAGCCATACTGTAACCTGCTTGCCTATTTGCATCCACGAATATTTATTTGCCGCTGTGGTTGGTGCTGCGCCTGCTGTAAATGTTACAGTCCCGCTATATGTTGCCTCACTCGCATACTTAAACGTTTGATCGGAAGGTGCTGCGCCTGAACCTGTATTATTTGCCCAAAAAGTATTAGCGGAATAGTTCGCTGTCTTTGCTTGTGTTACCGCTGCGTTTGCAATTGTTAAAGCAAGTGAACCTGCGCTATTGGTTACATCGCCTGTATGGGCTGGTTCTTGTGCTGCTTGCAATGTTCCTGTAACCCCTGTTGCCAACGATAACCCTGTTGCATTTGTAAGCGTTAAAGATGAAGGTGTTCCCCCTGCACCATTGAAAAGAACCATAGCCCCTGCGCTACCTGTGTTAACCCCTAAAGCAGTTAACACCCCTGTTCCTGTTGTAGCTGTTGAAGGCGCAACACCTGCACCGCCACCAATTACCAAAGCATTTGCAGTCAAAGCAGCACTTGAAGCCCATGTTGAACCTGATGAAAAATAAGGTATCCCGCCGCTTGTACCTGCTACAGTTAAAGCTAAAGTACCACTTGAAGTGATCGGAGAGCCGCCTACTGAAATTAAACCACCTGTAAATGATTGCCCTACGCTTGTAACAGTACCTGAACCGCCACCCGTTGCGGCAATAGTTATACTGCCTACCCCTTGCGTAACTGTTACCCCGCTACCTGCTGTTATTGTCTTGTACTCTAATGTAGTTCCGCCATTCGTTACGCCTAAAATCTGGTTAGCTGTTCCTAAAGATTTCCTTACAAAGTTGCCGCTGCTTTGGTAGAAAATATCTCCATCGCTACCGCCTGTTATTGAGAATTGACCTGTTGTAAGAGTTCCGGTTGTTCCTGCCCCTGTTATATTAAAATTACCTGTTTGTGAACTTGTTTGATTGTGTATATAATAACTACTGTTACTCACGGGTACTGCTGAAATCATAACAGCTTTACCTGCCCCTACCATGTTGAATAAAGCAGATGAATTTGCAGGCATTGTTATATTGCCGTTCCCACCTAAATCTAAATTGCTGCTTTCTACCAGAGTAGTGTTTGCTGTTGTAAAATATGTAAGCACGTCTGTATTTGGTGCTGAATTTGTAAACTGTGTAAATGATGTTGCAGACCCGTCATTAAAACCAACAAGATTACCGTGAGTTATATCAACTGTTGTAGCCCCTGTTGTTTTGGCAATATTAGTGGGTACTATTTGCAGATTTGTTACAGCCATCCTGTTTGTGCTCAACGTTACGTTAGTTACCGAACCTGTTGCTGTATCTATAATAAATTTTAAGCCTTTAGCATTGGTGCTGATTGCTTCTATTCTTGCATTACGGATACGTTTTGTTGAATTAATAAAATCCATACCCGCACCGGGGTAAAAAAGGACATCTTCACCAAAATGAACAGCCGCATTATTCCAGCCAATAGCGGGAGTGCTTGCACTGCTTGGTACATCACCAAAAATAGTTACAGGTCTGTGTCTGTTTCCAGAAATGTTTTGAGATAAATCTTCTATATATGTCCAACTAACCCCCCCATCACTTACTGTCCCGCTTGTATGAACTGGCTTAGTAGATCCTGTTGTTCCAGTTGTTGCTGCCTGATAAACACGAAAAAAAACAAGAATTAAATCGCCTGTTGTTGTTGGCCTTCCTGTGTACCAAAACGCTTTATCCCTGCCGCCCCACTTATAATAATCTGTACTGCCAACTAAGGCAGTATCATGCTGTAAATTAGCTTCATAAGATGTTCTGTAATTTGTGTTTTGGAAAGTATGTTCTTTTGAAATATAATCACCTTGAAAATCTCCATTTGTTGTTGTATTATACCTAACCGTTCCAAATTGATTATACCCTGTGTTTGCTAAAATTATCGTACCATCACCATAATTGTTAGTGTTATTTAGTGTTTCTATATCCAAATCTTCAAACCCAAGTTTAAATGCTTGGTAAACTCCTGTTGCATCTGGTGTAAATGGGTAAGTCCCGTTACCTTGAATCCACATTCCGGTAATACCGCCTGTTAATGCAGATTTTAAAGTTATATGGCTTGCCTGATTTCCTGTTTTTCTAAGACTTGCCGATGAACCAAAATTGAAGCCATCTATATTATCGTCTGTGATTATAGTTTTATTGAAATCCGATGTAGTAAGTGTGTTAGGGTCGTATGTTAAACCAAATGGAACGTAAAGGCTATAATACCCTGCTGCCATAATACTATTCATAACAGTGGTGTTTGATGCACTTGAACCCGATATTGTTGCACCGCCCCACCGAACATCAACCGAACCCGTGTACTGCCTTATCCAATGACCCCCACCTGTTGCTGAAAATATTATAGTGTTATCGTCTGTTCCAGTACTGTTCCATTTAAATAAGCCGCCCCTATCAAGGTCTTTTACAAAAACAGCTGTAACTGCTCCCCTAACGTATGCAGATAGTGCTGTTATATCGTCTAAAAAAACGGTATAAGTTGCCGCTGCCCTTTGCCTGCTTAATATATTTGTGTCTGCAGTGTCTACAAATAAAGTTCTTGCTGCACTGCCATCGAATGTTGAACCTGTATTATATGCCAATCCTAAACCTGCACTTAGTGCGTTTGTAGTAGTTCCACCACCGCCACCACTTAAGCTTCTTACATAATTTCGGGTTGCGAAAGTGTCCCTGGCTCGGCCTTCGTAAACAGGAACCATTGCGACATAGCCATTACTCTCTGCGTTAGATGAATTTAATTCTAATCTCGCCGTTGTACCAGTTGCATTATTTGCATTTAATGTAACTGTTGTTCCTGATCCATTTGAAGATGTTGAATAATATGAAGTGTAATAGTTACCGCCCACTTTATTCGTCATACTAATCTGCGGATATTGTTCGCTGGGTGAAATGGTGGGTTTAAATATGATATAATTTCCGTAAGCAGAATCTACGATATTTAATTGTGTTCCCGAACTACCTGTTCCGTAAAATGTAAGCACATCAGGATATTTAATAAACTGGTTTGTGATCAACCGGTTACCAGCCGTTACAATATCCTGCAGTGTTGGATCTGGGCAATCAGGTGCAGGCAGCAGGTGATAATAAGTTGCACCGTGTTTTTTAAAAAACAATGTATCATCAATTACCCAAACACTGTCTAATTTTTTACTGCTGACATCAAGTGCACCATTTAAAATAGCATTGAGCCTTGCACCGGTAATGGCACCGGATCCGTTGCTGGTAATATAAGTATTTATAGCACTGCGCAAAGAGGCACTGTCGGTAATGGTTTGAGATTGTGCGCTAAACGCAACTACAATAACAAAAAGTAATGCTGAGAATATTCGTTTCATGTTAAAAATATATGTATGGTGTAAAGCCTAAATTTTTTCCGCGTGTTTCTGTTCCTAATCCTGTAATGGCATAGGAGCTGAGCAGGCTGGGCTCACTGCCGGATAGATCAATGCTATCTGTTCCTTTATTGGTACCGGTGCCATCGTGTTTTAATAAGCGGTTATAACCACCGCTGCCTGTAAAATCTTTTATGGAATCATCTTCGTAACCGCCAGCTGTTGCATCCATCCTGCCAAGGTCTAAACCTCTGCCGCCATCCAGGGACCGTAAAAACAATCCACGGTAATCTGGCCTGCGTAGGGTAGTTGTGCCGTTGCCTGTACTAAACTGACCCTTGTAGCGGTTGCCTGCACTATTCCAGGTTGCATCGCTTAAAGCTGTGGCACTTACCAGCTCCCAAAGGCGTGGATATTTTGCCCGAAGATCGCCGAGCGAACCATCTGCAATAAATGCATTGCGGGGCGCAAATCGTTTCAGGTCGTGGTCTCCAACCTTATCAAAGTTGCCTTTGGCGATTGTCCAATACCAGGCAGAAGCGCCTGCAACGATCTCGATCATTTCGCCATCGTATAACCAGATATTGGTGCGTGTAACAGATCCATTATTGATATTTTCAGCAGTCACCAGGTTAACCCAAAAGGGACCGCCTGCACCGCTGAGGTTTGCAACAACAGCGATCTTATTACCTGTTTTAAAACCACTCAGTGCATCTACAGTGAGGGTTACATTAGCCGTTGCCGTAACTGCCAGTAAACGGTTTGCATGATCAGTAAAAGTTACCGCTGCATTTCCTGTAATTGCAACAACATCACGGTAACCACCAATGCGGTTTTGCAACCACAACGATTGATCGGCCAAAGCCTCTATGGGTAAATTGCTGTTACCGGTGGTACCGCCTAAAACAAGATCGCTCTCATCGTAGATATCTACTTCGTTAAGTGCATCTGTTGGTGTGTATGGTGTCATTTTGAAATGATGATTTATTTGTTATAGCTGAAGTGTGCGACGCAACAGAAGATGCGTAATACGCAACTGCCTGGCTAAAAAAATTACTGCACTTTTATGTTATAATTGATCACATAACTAACACCTGCAGTTTTAACCCTTGGTGTTATTACTTTACGGTGACACAATACATCATCTTCGTTATACAGGCCCACTTCTTTAATGGTCATCGCCGGATCGCCTGATTCCAATGTGGCTGTAAACTGCACAATACCACCACCTAAAAAGTTTTCACCGGTAATGGTTTTTATTACAGCACCGGTAAGGGCTGTATCACCTGCAGTAACTGCAGTATCGCTGGTACCCACACCGATCTTAGTAATCTTTTTACCGTCGGCATCTCCGGCGAGTAACTGTTGTACGTTTAAGTTTCCGTTGGTTAATAACATCTCAAAAGTTTTATGTAATTGTTACCACATCATTATCGCCGCTGTGATCGTAAGTGCCATCATATAAACCTGTGCCATCGTAACGCAGTGCACCATTGAATGTAATATCATCTTCGATCAGTATTTCAATGTTCACATCTGCACTATCTTCATCCAGGTTAATGATATCTTCGAACTGCAATATCATTTGTACATCTACCAAATGACTGCGGGCATTTTTATACTCATTGATCATGGCAATGATATCGGTAATTGAATCTTCAGTGAGCATGATATTTTCATTCGTAATGCGCACCCTAAATGTTGCCCAATGCATTTCAGGAACATGCTCGATCAATTCGATATCTGTAAAGCCAATACTTTTCAATGCTTCTTCCACTGCCCAGGGTGTACCCTTAAAACGATGCAGTTCTATGGCACGTTTTATAAGGTCGCGCTGCGCCTGTTCTGTTGTGGCAAGCCGCCATCCTTTATAACCCAATACATCGAACTGTGCAGCCAGTAAAGGCAACGCAGCAGCAGGTACATTATCTACCAGGTACACGAGCAATACCTGCAACGGTATTTTTTCCAGTTGCCTTTTCATGGCCATATCAAACGCAACAAGGTGCGGGTAAATGGCAATACTATCG
>Ga0208916_10000511_pt1 | contig 18252 bp, 15 predicted proteins | sample DEB19_08_DNA_5_FD_184523 | JGI IMG/M metagenome (GOLD analysis project Ga0208916, IMG submission 184523) | Aqueous microbial communities from the Delaware River and Bay under freshwater to marine salinity gradient to study organic matter... | ecosystem: Environmental > Aquatic > Marine >... | reverse complement strand
CTCTTGCAGCGTGTAGTTTTGCACCACTTCGTCGGGCAGCATGGTCAGCTTGTAGCCGGGCATGTAGACCGTCGACAAACGCGCCCGGCCCAGCGTGTCAATGGCGCTGCCGGGTTCCACCGCGAGTCCGGGCGCTGCAATGTGAATGCCCAGCGTGATCGTGCCGCTGCCGAAGCCTTGTACCGACAGCGCGTCGTCAATCTCGGTGGTGCTGGAGTCGTCAATGGAAAACGCCCGCACATCGGCCAAAGGCAATTCATCCGGTGCAGCCGGCGCTTGCAAGGCCGGAAAGCCGGTGCCTTTGGGAAAATTCTCGAACAAAAAGCGCTTCCAGTGGAACTGGTAGGCCGAGGCGATTGCGCCGGCGCGCTGCAGCAAGTCCAGCGCTTGCAAATGCGTGGCACGCGCCGCTTCGACCACGGCTTTGTATTCAGCGCTGTTTTTGTCGGGCTTAAAGAGAATCTTGTACAGCTGCTCGCGCACAGGGTCAGGGCATTGGCCTTGCGCCAGTTCTTCAGCCCAAGCGGTGATTTGCGCGGCGAGTTGTTTTTTCTTCTCGATACCGGCCAGCGCCAATTGCAAGATGTCGGCCGGGGCTTTTTTGAAGCGGCCTTTGCCAGCGCGGCGAAAGTAGTGCGGCGACTCAAACAGCCGGAAAAGGGCCGCGGCTTGTTGCTCGATGCTGGGCGCTTGGCTCGGGTCGGCGCTGAAATAGTCTCGCGCCAAGTCGGCAAAACCAAATTCTTCGTCGCTGGCGAACTCCCAAGCCAAGTCGAGGTCAATCTCCAGACTCAGCAACTGGCCTTTGGCGACCAATTCGGCGGGCGCGGGTTTTTCGAACTTCAGCAGGGCGTGGGCGGCTTTGACCTTGACCCGTTTGCCGGAGTCGAGTTCGACCTGCAATGAGGCGTCGGATTCCGACAGGATACGGCCGGCCAGAAATTTACCGGCTTCTTCAAACAATGTGTGCATGGGCCGAATTGTCCCATGGGCCCGACCCGACCCGGCGGCTTCAGGCCAAGTCTAAAAAGGCCAGAACATCGTCCAAGTGGGTGTCGAAATCGCTCAAGGCGTGGTCGCCGCCTTCGAGCAGCTTCAGGCGAGCCGCCGCGTAGCGAGTGCTCATCTCGCGCCAGTCCAGCACTTCGTCGCCCTTGGCGATGATGGCCAGCAAGCGCTCGGGGTGCGGCAAGGGGCCGGCCTGGAGGTCGCGCAGTTCTTGCACAAACTCGGGCTTGAAGAAAAAAGTCTCCAGCGGGTCATGCCAGCTGGTTTGCTCGCCAATGTAACGGCTCAAGTCGCGCGCCGGGTCGACCGCCGGATTCAGCAGAACGGCTTGGCAGCCGGTTTGTGCGGCGATCCAAGTCGCGTAAAAGCCACCCAGTGACGAGCCGACCACGGCCATGTTCTGGGTTGGCCAGCTGGCGATGCCAGCCATCAGCAAAGCCATGGCTTCGCGCGGTGACGGCGGCAACTGCGGGCACCACCAATGCACCTGCGGGTGGCGGGACTGAACCGCGTCGGCCATTGTCATGGCCTTCATGGAGCGCGGCGAGGAGCGAAAACCGTGCAGGTAAAGCAGGTGGGTGGTGGTCATGTGGCCATGGTAGCTTGGCGGCGTGGGACCCACACGAGTGGCCGCTGACAGATAATTAGGGCATGGCCGTCATTTTTGAAAAACCCTCTTTGTTGCGTCGCATCGCGCCCTTGTTTCAAGGGTTTGACGGGCCTTTGGCTTTTGCCGTTTTTTTGTTGGTTAGCGCCGGTCTGCTGATCATGTATTCCTCAGGTTACGACCACGGCACCCGCTTTGTCGACCATGGTCGCAATATGCTGATTGCCGGCGGCATCATGTTTGTGGTGGCGCAGATTCCACCGCAGCGGCTGATGGCTTTTGCCGTGCCCATGTATGTCGGCGGTGTGGCCTTGCTGATCGTTGTGGCTATTTTCGGCATCACCCGCAAGGGCGCCACGCGCTGGCTGAATATCGGTGTGACGGTTATCCAGCCCAGTGAAATCTTGAAAATCGCCATGCCGCTGATGCTGGCTTGGTGGTTTCAAAAGCGCGAAGGGCAGTTGCGGCCGTTTGATTTTCTGGCGGCGCTTCTGCTGTTGCTGGTACCCGTGGCCCTGATCATGAAGCAGCCTGACCTAGGCACCTCGCTGCTGGTGATGGCTGCTGGACTGGCGGTGATTTTTTTCGCTGGCTTGAGCTGGCGGCTGATTGTGCCGCCGGTGGTCTTGGCTTTGGTGGGCATCACCCTGCTGGTGCTATTTGAGCCGCAACTGTGCGCCGACGGTGTGCGTTGGCCGGTGTTGCACGACTACCAGCAGCAGCGCATTTGTACCCTGCTTGACCCGACGCGTGACCCGTTGGGACGGGGCTTTCACATCATTCAAGGGATGATTGCGATTGGCTCAGGCGGGGTCTTTGGCAAGGGTTTCATGGCCGGCACGCAAACCCATCTGGAGTTCATCCCCGAGCGCACCACCGACTTCATTTTTGCCGCTTTTTCTGAAGAGTTCGGGCTGTTGGGCAACCTGCTCCTGATTGGTGGCTTTATTTTCCTGATCTTGCGCGGGCTGGCCATTGCACTGGACGCGCCGACGCTCTTTGCCCGGCTGCTGGCGGGTTCAGTGACCATGATTTTCTTCACCTATGCCTTCGTCAACATGGGCATGGTCAGCGGCATTTTGCCGGTGGTTGGCGTGCCTTTGCCCTTCATCAGCTATGGCGGCACGGCGATGGTCACGCTGGGGTTGGCGGTCGGGATTTTGATGTCAATCGCCAGGTCAAAACGGCTGATTCAGTCCTGAACGCAAGAAGCCCTGCCTGCCGCGCGGCTCAGGCAGACTGCCTACAATGACTTTATGCAGTCACTCAAATCCTCCCCCGGCTCGGCTCGTAAAACAGATTTTTTTGCGCCCAGCGCTCGGCCTCACGCCGATGCGACGGCCGAGCGACTGGCGATTGCCGAAAAGCTGTTGCTAGCACCCTTTGGCCTGACCGAAGCGCATTTGCGCCGCGCCTTGGGCGAGATCACGTCTTACGGCGTGGACGACGCTGACCTGTATTTCCAGTACACCCGCAGCGAAGGCTGGAGCTTGGAAGAAGGCATTGTCAAAACCGGTTCTTTTAGCATTGACCAAGGCGTCGGCGTGCGCGCTGTCAGCGGCGAGAAAACCGCTTTTGCCTATTCGGACGATATTTCTGAAGCCTCCCTGCTCGACGCTGCCCGCACCGTGCGCACTATTTCAGCCGCCACCAAGGCTGGCCGGGTGAAGACCAGCACCCGCAAGGTGGCTGGCAGCCGTTCGCTGTACAGCGACATCGACCCGATTGCGTCGCTTGACAGTACCGCCAAAGTCAAATTGCTGGAGCGGGTCGAAAAACTCGCCAAAGCCAAAGACCCGCGCGTGGTGCAAGTCATGGCCGGTTTGGCCAGTGAGTATGACGTGGTCATGGTGGCCCGTGCCGACGGCACGCTGGCGGCCGATGTAAGGCCTCTGGTGCGCTTGAGCGTGACCGTGATTGCCGAGCAAAAAATCGCTGGTGTGAGCCGCCGCGAAGTGGGCTCAGGCGGCGGCGGCGGTCGCTTTGGTTTGGCTTATTTCGGTGAAGATCAGATCAATGAATATGTCGATGCCGCAGTCAAAGCCGCACTCACCAATCTAGAAGCCCGCCCCGCGCCTGCCGGTCAGATGACCGTGGTGCTGGGGTCTGGCTGGCCCGGTATTTTGTTGCACGAAGCGATTGGCCACGGCTTAGAGGGTGACTTCAACCGCAAGGGTTCGAGCGCTTTTGCTGGCCGCATTGGCGAGCGCGTGGCTGCCAAGGGCGTGACGGTGCTGGACGACGGCACCTTGGCCGACCGCCGCGGTTCACTTAATGTGGATGACGAGGGCAATGCCAGCCAGCGCAATGTGCTGATCGAAGACGGTATTTTGAAGGGCTACATCCAGGACTCGCTGAATGCCCGCCTGATGAAGGTCAAGCCAACAGGCAACGGCCGCCGTGAAAGCTACGCGCACACGCCGATGCCGCGCATGACCAACACCTATATGTTGGGCGGTGACAAGGCCCCCGAAGAGATCGTGGCGAGCATCAAGAAGGGCTTGTACGCCACCAACTTTGGCGGTGGTCAGGTCGACATCACCTCGGGTAAATTTGTCTTTTCAGCCAGCGAAGCGTTTTGGGTTGAAAACGGCAAAATTCTCTACCCTGTCAAGGGTGCGACGATTGTCGGCAACGGCCCCGATGCGCTGACGCGTGTGACCATGATGGGCAACGACATGGCTCTCGACAGCGGTGTCGGCACTTGCGGTAAAGAAGGCCAGAGCGTGCCCGTAGGCGTTGGCCAGCCGACCCTGCGCATCGACGGTCTGACGGTCGGCGGAACCGCCTAATTTTTGATTGCCACGCACCTGTGCTACATTGAACCCATGCATTCAGCCGCATTTTATTTTTCTTACTTTTGGTTCTCAAGCGCCTTCGGCGGTAGAGAGATCCTTGCGTAAGCCTACAAAACGCAGCTGAATCTCAAAAACCGCCGGACCCCCGGCGGTTTTTTTTTGCCCCTTATTTTCTCCGTTAACCCAGAAGGAAGCCCGTCATGAATGCGTCAGTCCAAACCACCAGCGAACCCCGCTATGTGCGTCCCGTCGACAAAACCAGCCAGACCGACGACGAACGCATCAAGGACATCACCGTGCTTCCACCTCCCGAGCATTTAATTCGCTTTTTCCCGATCGACGGCACGCCGGTCGAGAGCCTGATCACCCAGACCCGCCGCAACATTCACAACATCATGGCCGGCACAGACGACCGGTTGCTGGTGGTCATCGGCCCTTGCTCGATCCACGACCCGATGGCGGCTTTGGAGTACGCCCGCAAGTTGGTCGAGCAGCGGCACAAGTACGCCGACACGCTGGAGATCGTGATGCGCGTGTACTTTGAAAAGCCGCGCACCACGGTCGGCTGGAAGGGCCTCATCAATGACCCTTACTTGGATGAGAGCTACCGTATCGACGAAGGTTTGCGTATTGCACGTCAGCTGCTGATCGACATCAACCGGCTGGGCTTGCCAGCAGGCAGCGAGTTTTTGGACGTGATTTCACCGCAATACATTGGTGACTTGATCGCTTGGGGCGCGATCGGCGCGCGCACCACTGAAAGCCAGGTGCACCGCGAGTTGGCGTCGGGTATTTCGGCTCCGATCGGCTTCAAGAATGGCACGGATGGCAACATCCGTATCGCCACCGATGCGATTCAGGCAGCGGCGCGTGGGCACCACTTTTTGTCGGTTCACAAAAACGGCCAGGTGGCGATTGTGCAAACCAACGGCAACCCGGACTGCCACGTCATTTTGCGCGGTGGCAAAGCACCGAACTACGACGCCGCCAGCGTCAACGCCGCGTGCAAGGACCTCGAAGCCGCCAAACTGCCGGCCACGCTGATGGTCGACTGCAGTCACGCCAACAGTTCCAAACAGCACGAAAAGCAGCTGGAAGTGGCGCGAGACATCGCTGGCCAAGTCGCTGGTGGATCACGTCAGGTCTTCGGCCTGATGGTGGAAAGTCATTTGAACCCTGGTGCGCAGAAATTCACGCCCGGCAAGGATGACCCGAAGGCGCTGACATACGGCCAGAGCATCACCGACGCCTGCCTGAGCTGGGGTGATTCACTGGCGTTGCTGGAAGGCTTGTCGCAGTCCGTGAAAGCCAGACGCGCCCGCTGAGCTTTCAGAGAAGCTGGCGGTCTTTTCAAGCCGCCAGCGCGTCCAGCAGTTTGGCGTGAATGCCGCCAAAGCCGCCGTTGCTCATGCACAGCAAATGGTCGCCGGGCAAGGCTGCGGCTTTGACTTGGGCCAGCAAGGCGTCGAGTGTGTCGGCAACTTGGGCCCGCTTACCCATCGGGGCGAGGGCGGCTCTGGCATCCCAGTCCAGACCGCCGGCGTGGCAAAACGCCAGATCAGCTTGCTCTAAGCTCCACGGCAGCTGTGCCGTCATGGTGCCCAGCTTCATGGTGTTGCTGCGCGGCTCGAAGATCGCCAGAATGCGCGCTGCCGTGTGGCCTTGTGCATTCAACTGCCTGCGCAAGCCGTCGACGGTGGTGTGGATCGCCGTCGGGTGGTGCGCAAAGTCGTCATACACCGTGATGTTGCCGCCAGGGCGCTGCACCACGCCGCGCACTTCCATGCGGCGTTTGACGTTCTCAAAACTGCTGAGCGCTTGGGCCGCCGTGCTCGGGCTGACGCCGACATGCTCGGCCGCAGCGATGGCGGCCAGCGCATTCAGCTGATTGTGCACACCGCTGATCGCCCAACGCACGTCGGCCACAGGCTGACCGGCTTTCAGCACTTGAAAGGCTTGCGGTTCACCCAAAGCTGTGAAGCCGGCTAGGTTCGACGTGCTTGTACCGAAGAGTACTTGCTCACTCCAGCAGCCCTGTGCGAGCACGCGCGTCAAACTGGCCTCGGCGGCATTCACCACCACACGGCCTTGCGACGGCACGGTGCGCACCAAGTGATGGAACTGCCGTTCGATGGCCGCTAGATTCTCAAAAATATCGGCGTGGTCAAACTCCAAGTTGTTAAGGATGGCCGTGCGCGGCCGGTAATGCACAAACTTGCTGCGCTTGTCGAAAAAGGCCGTGTCGTACTCGTCGGCCTCGATCACAAAGCTCTGGCCTTGGCCGAGCCGGGCGGAGACGCCAAAGTTCAAGGGCACGCCGCCGATCAAAAAGCCCGGTTGCAGACCTGCCTGCTCCAGAATCCAGGTGAGCATCGCGGTGGTGGTGGTTTTGCCGTGCGTGCCAGCCACGGCCAGCACATGCCGGCCTTGCAACACATGTTCAGCCAGCCACTGCGGGCCGCTGGTGTAGGGCAGACCTTGGTTGAGGATGGCCTCCATCAGCGGGAACTTGGGGCTGCCGTCGGGCAACTGGGCGCGCGACACCACGTTGCCGATGACAAACATGTCGGGCTTGAAGCCGGCTTGCTGCAACACCCCGGCTTCATAGCCTTCTGTCAGCTCAATCCCCAAGCTGCGGAGTTGGTCGCTCATGGGTGGGTAAACGCCGGTGTCGCAACCGGTGACCTGATGACCAGCTTCGCGGGCGAGGGCGGCCAAGCCACCCATGAAGGTGCCGCAGATTCCCAAGATATGTATGTGCATGCGGCATTTTAGGCAGCGGCGGATGCACAGCTTCAACCCTACGTGTGTCGTGCGTCTGCGCAGGTGCAAAAATACCTTCCATGAACTCATTTGAACCGCACAGCCTGAAGGCTGAAATCGCTGCCGCAGCGGCCGCCATGGTGGTCGAGGAGGGGCTTGAATACGGCCCTGCCAAGCGCCGCGCGGTCAAGCAAATGGCTTTGCCGTCCCGCACCGAGTTGCCGGGCAATGACGAGCTTGAAGACGCGGTGCACGAGTACATCGCACTGTTTTGTGCCGAGACCCAGCCGGCCGAGCTGAAAGCCCTGCGTGAACTGGCCTTGGTCTGGATGCGCCGCATGGCCGAGTTTCGGCCTTTTTTGGGCGGTGCGGTCTGGCACGGCACCGCCACGCGGCTGTCTGACATTTATATTCAGTTGTTTTGTGATGACTCGAAGTCGGCTGAAATTGCGTTGATTGAGCACAACGTCGATTACGAACCCCGCACCGTCACCGGGTTCTGGGGCGACAGCGTCGAGGCGCTGAGCATTCGCAGCGTTTGCAAGCCCTTGCAGGAAACCGTCGGTGTGCATCTGATGGTCTATGACCACGACGATTTACGCGGCGCCTTGCGGCCGGATGCCAAAGGCCGCACGCCACGTGGAGATTTAGCTGCGGTCGAGCGCTTGCTGGCCCAGTGATAAATTGGCCTCGATCTCCAGCGATTCGGGCTTAAAACCTGCGAAACTGACTTGAAGTTTCATTTGAAGTGATGAGGAGTCTGGATGATCAAACGTAGAAACATGCTGTTTGCCGGCACCGCTGCAGCGGCAGGCCTGGCGGGTGTCGGCGCCGCTTGGTGGTTGCGCGACCGCCATGAGGCGCCATTGGCTGGCAATTCATCGGCAGACCCGTTCTGGGCCTTGGAGATGGAAACGCCGCAGGGTGAGATATTCAAGATCAGCAGTTTGGCTGGTAAACCCTTGCTGGTGAATTTTTGGGCGACTTGGTGCCCGCCTTGCGTGGAAGAGTTGCCTATGCTGAATCGTTTCCACCAAGAACAGCAGGCGCGGGGCTGGCGCGTGCTGGGTTTGGCCGTTGATCAGCCGAGTGCTGTGCGCACCTGGCTGCAAAAGTCACCCTTGGATTTTCCAATCGTGATGGCCGGTCTTGACGGCACAGACCTCAGCAAGCGCATGGGAAATCTGACGGGCGGCTTGCCATTTTCGGTGGCCTTTGGTGCCTCTGGCGACGTGCTTCAGCGTAAAAGCGGACAGCTGTCGCCAGAAGACTTGACCAACTGGGCGGCCTTGTCTTGATTCTTTCCTCTTGTCTCGTTTGAGTTGTCAACGGTTCCAAATGTGGCTCAATTTGCGTTAAAGTTCGTAACCAGAAAATTTCAGCGGCTCCGGAAGTCTGAGTCATTGCCTATTTGACAATTTGCAGATGAGTACAATTCGGCTTAGTTGGTGAAAGAAGACTCCTAAAGAGTGGGTAAACGCCATTTGTTTGGTTTTATCAATATCTGATTTAAGGTCTAGCTGCTGATACAGCTGGACAATTCGTATCAAAGGCTGGGCTGTCTGCCTGGCACCGTCTCCGGAGAATAAAGCATGGATTTACGCAAACTCAAAACATTGATTGACTTGGTTTCAGAGTCGAACGTGTCAGAACTTGAAATCACCGAGGCTGAAGGCAAAGTCCGAATCGTCAAGTTCATGGGTGCGGCACCCATGGTGATGCAAGCGCCGGCCATGGTTGCTGCTGCAGCTGCGCCTGTTGTTGCTGCTGTTTCGGCTCCGGCGGGACCCGCTGAGGTCGTTGGCCACTCGGTCAAGTCACCTATGGTGGGCACCTTCTACCGTTCGGCCAGCCCGGGCGCCAAGGCTTTTGTCGAGATCGGCAGCCAAGTCAAAGAAGGCGACACCATTTGCATCATTGAAGCGATGAAGATTCTCAACGAGATCGAGGCCGACAAGTCGGGCACCATCACCGCCATGTTGTGCGAGAACGGTCAGGCCGTGGAATACGGACAGCCACTCTTCATCATTGAGTGAAGCGGGCGCCATGTTTAAAAAAATTCTGATCGCTAACCGGGGCGAAATTGCCCTGCGTATCCAGCGGGCCTGTCGGGAACTCGGCGTCAAAGCCGTGATGGTTTACTCCGAAGCTGACCGCGAAGCCAAATACATCAAGCTGGCCGACGAGGCCGTTTGCATCGGCCCTGCGGCATCGGCGCAGAGCTACCTCAGCATGCCGGCCATCATTGCCGCTGCCGAGGTCACAGACGCGGAAGCCATTCACCCCGGCTATGGTTTTCTCAGCGAAAACGCTGACTTTGCCGAGCGCGTGGAAAAAAGCGGCTTCAAGTTCATCGGCCCGACGCCGGAATCCATCCGCATCATGGGCGACAAGGTCTCCGCCAAGCAGGCCATGATCCGGGCCGGCGTGCCTTGCGTGCCAGGTTCGGAAGGCGCTTTGCCTGACGATGCGGCCATCATCAAGCGCACTGCCAAAGCCGTCGGCTACCCGGTCATCATCAAGGCCGCAGGCGGCGGCGGTGGACGCGGCATGCGTGTGGTGCACACCGAGGCTGCGCTGATCCATGCTGTGCAAACCACCAAGGCTGAAGCTGGCGCTGCTTTCGGTAATCCGGCGGTTTACATGGAGAAATTTCTCCAGAATCCGCGCCACATCGAAATCCAGATCATGGCTGACCAGCATAAAAATGCGGTCTGGCTGGGTGAGCGCGACTGTTCCATGCAGCGCCGTCACCAAAAGGTCATTGAGGAAGCGCCGGCACCTGGCGTTCCGCGCAAGCTGATCGAAAAAATTGGTGAGCGCTGCGTCGCTGCGGTGAAGAAAATTGGCTACCGTGGTGCCGGCACCTTCGAGTTCTTGTATGAGAACGGCGAGTTTTATTTCATCGAGATGAACACCCGTGTTCAGGTTGAGCACCCCGTCACGGAATGGGTCACCGGCGTTGACATCGTGAAAACGCAAATCATGGTGGCGGCTGGCGAACGTCTGCCGTTCACGCAGCGTCAAATCGAGATCAAAGGCCATTCTATTGAATGCCGTATCAATGCCGAGGATCCTTACAAGTTCACGCCGTCGCCTGGTCGTATCACGACATGGCATGCGCCCGGCGGCCCCGGTGTGCGGGTCGACTCGCACATCTACGCCAACTACTTTGTGCCGCCAAATTACGACTCTATGATCGGCAAGATCATTGTTCACGGTGACACGCGTGAGCAGGCCTTGGCCCGCATGCGAACGGCGTTGGCTGAAACCGTGGTCGAAGGCATCAACACCAATATTGCTCTGCATCGTGAGCTGATGGTGGATGCCAAGTTCGTCGACGGCGGCACCAATATTCACTACCTTGAAGAGTGGTTGTCGCAGCGGCAACGCTAAGCTTCAGCCCTCAGTTCCAAACCCGCACGCGCTCCTTGGTGATGCGCTGCGGGTTGTTTTCGTTTCCCCCTTCACCTATCTTCTAATTTGGCGGGTCTTCCCATGAGTCTTTTCGAACTGGTCATGCTGGCCCCTGTGGATGCCGTCGAGAGCGTGAGCGACGCCCTCGACGCCCTCGACGCTTTGAGCGTGTCGGTCGAAGATGCCGACGCCCAGACGCCGGCTGAGCAGGCCCTGTTTGGCGAACCCGGCATGCCGCCGCCGAAAGCCGGTTGGGAGCGCTCGCGCATCGTCGCGTTGTTCCCCAATGAAGCGGCCGCCCGCGACGCTGCTTTGCTGCTGGAAGCGCAAGATTTTTTCAGCGGCTGCCAAGTGGTCGCCGTCAGCCCGGTGCCCGAGCAAGATTGGGTGCGCTTGACGCAATCGCAGTTCACGCCGGTCGAGATCACGCCTGAGTTCTGGATCGTCCCGACTTGGCACGAGCCACCGGCCCAAGCGCGCCAAGTGATCCGGCTCGACCCGGGACTGGCTTTTGGCACCGGCACTCATCCAACCACCCGCATGTGTCTGCGCTGGATTGCTGCGGGCCGCGCTGGCAGCCGTGTGCTGGACTACGGTTGTGGCTCAGGCATTCTGGCTATTGGAGCCGCCAAATTCGGCGCGACGGATATTGATGCGGTTGACATCGATGAAGCCGCCGTGCAGTCGACCCTCGCCAACGCCGAGGCCAATCATGTGCAATTGAAGGCCGGCTTGCCAGATAAATCGTCGGGCACCTATCAAACAGTGCTGGCGAATATTTTGGCCACGCCGCTGAAGGTGTTGGCACCCCTGCTGTGCGCGCATGTTGGGCCGGGTGGTCACTTGGTGTTGGCCGGCATTCTGGAGCGCCAAGCCGATGAACTCAAAGAAGCGTATGCACCGTATGCCACTTTGAGCGTGAGCGACACTGAAGACGGCTGGATCTTGATGACCGCGACGATCTGAACTTTCTGCACATAGCAAGCCCTACAATTCGAGGCGATGAGCTTGATAACCTGCTGCCCCAATTGCCGAACCATGTTCAAGGTCGTGGCCGACCAACTCAAAGTGTCGGACGGCTGGGTCCGTTGCGGCCATTGCGATGGCGTCTTCGATGCCTCCGCACACTTTCAGACTATTGCTGAGCCGGAGGTCCTTGCGACCGATGAACATGGCGCCTACTCCCCAGCGCCAGAGTTGTTGCACGATGAAGAACCCACGGCCATCCCAGAATCGATGATGGCGCCTCCCGCTGCTGCTTTGCCTAGCGCAGCGGTAGACGAGTTTCGCAACCACTTAATTGAGCAACTCAATCCGTCTGCATGGTCGGAAGCACCCGTTGCTGCTCAATTCGAGGCCCACTCTCATGTAGACGATGCATCGGTCTCTGCGCCGCTGTCGAGCTATTTGTCTGCGCCAGAGGCTGCCGACTTTCCAGCCCAGGACGATCACGTTCGCAGCCAAGAAGGCACTGATCGTCGCGCGCTGTACGGTTCAACTAAATCGCACAAATCCTTGAGTTCTCCTAATACGGAAGACGCTCGTCGCCCGCAGTTGCCAGAAGTGACTTTTGTTCAGACGGCGCAGCGCAGAGACAATGCGAATAAACCGCTTTACAAGTTGCTGGCGGTGCTCGTGACACTGGCCTTGATGGGCGCATTGGCTTTGCAAGTGCTCTTGCACGAACGCGATGCTTTAGCAGCTCGCTACCCGGCGTTGTTGCCAGCACTTGAGGTGGTGTGCCAAGGACTGGATTGCCAGATCAACCCACCACGGGTGATCGAGGCGATCACGATCGACAGTTCTTCTTTCACGCAGACCGGCCCTGATGCGTATCGGCTGAATGTGGTGCTCAAAAATACCCGCTCTGCGGTGGTCGCCATGCCTGCACTGGAAGTGACTTTGACCGGCTCGCAAAACGAAGTTTTGATTCGCAAGGTCTTGCTGCCTTCCGACATCGGTGCCAGCAGCAACCGGCTAGAGCCGGCAGTGTCTTTCGCGGGTGTTTTTAATTTGCTGGTCAGCCTGCCGCCGATACCGGTTGCACCATTGCCGGCGGCTTCGTCTGCTGAGCTGCCAACGCCCGACGGACAAGCCGTGGCCGAGGTGCCTCCCGCCTCAGCCCCGGTCACCGGCTACCGTCTGTTTGCTTTTTATCCCTGAACCTCGAGAAATAAACGCATGCCCGCTTTGATCTGTGGCTCTTTGGCCTTTGACACCATCATGACTTTCGAGGGCCGTTTTGCCGAGCAGATCATGCCTGAGCAACTGCACATTTTGAATGTGTCTTTTCTGGTTCCCGCTTTGCGCCGCGAGTTTGGCGGTTGTGCTGGCAACATCGCCTACAGCCTGTCGCAACTCGGCGGCACCGCCTTGCCGATGGCGACAGTTGGCAATGACGGCTCGGACTATCTGGCACACCTGCGCAGCAAGGGCATCAGCACTGAGTTCATTCGCGAGCTGACCGACACGTACACGGCCCAAGCGATGATCATGACGGACCGTGACAACAACCAGATCACAGCTTTTCATCCGGGAGCCATGAGCCAGGCGCACTTGTCTGAAGTGGTCGCTCGCCATGACATCAAGATCGGCATCATCTCGCCCGATGGCCGTGACGCCATGCTCCAGCATGCCGCGCAATTCAAGGACGCTGGCATTCCCTTTGTGTTCGATCCCGGTCAGGGCTTGCCTATGTTCAACGGCGATGAATTGACCCAGTTTGTCGATCTCGCCACTTGGGTCACTGTCAATGACTACGAAGGTCGTATGCTCAGCGAGCGCACCGGTCTTGACAACAAAGCGCTGTCGCGCCGCGTCGAGGGTCTGGTCGTCACACTGGGTGCTGACGGCTGTGAAGTCTGGGTCGATGGTGACATGACTTTGGTTGCACCGGTAAAGGCGACCCAGTTGGTGGATCCGACAGGCTGCGGTGACGCTTTTCGCGGCGCTTTGTTGTTTGGTCTTGAAAAAGGCTGGTCACTGGCCAAGTGTTGCGAACTGGGTAACCGTGTCGGTGCCCACAAAATCGCTACACCAGGTTGCCAGAACTACACGCTCGAAACGATTCGACCGGTTTGAGTCTGCACAGCAGCTGTTCGGCGGCGTGTATTCAGTTCTAGAGCGTCGCCGTGAGGCGTTCCCAGCGGGCCACAGCGACCACACTGCGGTCGATTCTCAGTTGTTTACGCCGTGACGTCTGACCGCGTACCAGCGTGATGTCGCGTTGCGCGACGCCCAACTCTTTCGCCAGCCATTTCACCAGCGCTTCGTTGGCTTTGCCGTCCATCGGCAACGCATGCAAACGCACGCGAAGTGCCTGCTGGCCTTCTTCGCCATAAAGTCCATCAACTTTGGTTTGTGGTGCGTTTGGCATGACGTGAATACTGACCAGACAGTCACCGGTTTTGGTGTCGTGCTGTAGGAAGACGGCGCTGGGCGATGGAGGCATGGTTGTTGGCAGGTTGGCACGCATAAAAAAGCCCGGCATCTTTCGATGCCAGGCTTTGAGCAGAGTTACCTGACTGCTTAGGGCTTGCTGGCTGTTGGAAACGGCCAGGCAGCTTGAGGGTTCAGAGTTGTCTGAGCCGCTGGGCTGGCCGCTGCAGCAGGTGCTTTAGCAGCAGGCTTTTTCGCGGCTTTCTTCGCAGCTTTTTTGGCAGCAGGCTTTTTAGCTGCTACTTTTTTGGCAGCGGCTTTTTTGGCAGGAGCTTTTTTAGCAACGGCTTTTTTTGCTGCTGCTTTTGGTGCTGCAGCTTTTTTTGCTGGCGCTTTTTTAGCAACAACTTTTTTGGCTGGTGCTTTTTTCGCTGCTACTTTTTTGACCGCTACTTTTTTCGCTGGCGCTTTTTTAGCAACAACTTTTTTGGCTGGTGCTTTTTTCGCCGCTACTTTTTTTGCCGCTACTTTTTTAGCTGGCGCTTTTTTCGCCACGACTTTTTTAGCCGGTGCTTTTTTCGCTGCTACTTTTTTAGCGGGGGCTTTCTTGGCCGGTGCTTTTTTAGCGACCGGTGCTTTTTTTGGTGCAGCTTTTTTAGATGCTACTTTTTTCGCAGTTGCCATAGTTTTCTCCTTGATCACGTTGCAAAGAGCACTTCACGTCTGGAGTACGTGAAGCGATTCACGGCGTTGGGCCAGCCGGAAAACCGGGGCCCAGCGCCGAGAACACGGGAACAAAAACCACGACTCGCTCCGCAGCGTGCTGATGGGTTCTTGTGTAGTTCGAAAATCATGTTGCTAACAGGTTCAATCCCAAGACAGTGCGCCACCCGATTGGTATTCAATCACTCGGGTTTCAAAGAAGTTGCGCTCTTTCTTCAGGTCGATCATCTCGCTCATCCATGGGAACGGATTTTCTTCGTTCGGGAACAGCGTCTCTAAGCCAATCTGGGTGGCCCGGCGGTTAGCGATGTAACGCAGATAACCTTTGAACATGGACGCGTTCAGACCCAGCACGCCGCGCGGCATGGTGTCTTCTGCATAGCGGTACTCGAGCTCAACAGCCTGCATGAATAGAGCTTTGATCTCAGCCTTGAACTCGGCCGTCCACAGATGCGGATTTTCCAGCTTGAGCTGGTTGATCAGATCAATGCCGAAGTTGCAGTGCATCGACTCGTCGCGCAAGATGTACTGGTACTGCTCTGCCGCACCGGTCATTTTGTTCTGCCGTCCCAGCGCCAAAATTTGCGTGAAGCCGACATAGAAGAACAGGCCTTCCATCAGGCAAGCAAAAACGATGAGTGACTTCAGCAGCGTTTGATCGTTCTCTGGGGTGCCGGTTTTGAAGAGCGGGTCAGAGATTGCGTCAATGAACGGAATCAGGAACTGATCTTTGTCACGAATCGACTGCACTTCGTTGTAAGCGTTGAAGATCTCGCCTTCGTCCAAGCCCAAGGATTCAGTGATGTACTGATAGGCATGGGTGTGAATGGCTTCTTCAAACGCTTGGCGCAAAAGGAACTGGCGGCACTCTGGTGCGGTGATGTGGCGGTAAGTGCCGAGCACGATGTTGTTAGCGGCCAGCGAGTCAGCCGTGACAAAAAAGCCGAGGTTGCGCATGACCAAGCGTCGTTCGTCATCGGTCAAGCCATTCGGGTCTTTCCACAGCGCGATGTCACGCGTCATGTTGACTTCTTGCGGCATCCAGTGGTTGGCGCAGGTGGCGAGGTATTTTTCCCAAGCCCATTTGTACTTGAACGGAACCAGCTGATTGACGTCGGTCTGACCGTTGATGATGCGTTTGTCAGAGGCTTTGACGCGGCGGTGAACTGCCGGCACCGGTGCCGATGAATCAAACGCAGTCGGGGCTGCAGATGCTGTTGGCATTGATGCAACAGGTGCTATCGCACCGTCGTTGAGCATGCGAGGTAGCGCGTTGGCTTCAGACTGCAAAGAAAGTGGCGGAAGCTCCATCGAGCGGCTTTCAGGAGAGCCGCTGATCAGCGTATTTTGCAGTGATGGTTTGACTTCTTCGTCCCAGGTCAACATAGATTTTTCCAATAGCTTTGGATTATGAAAGCAGCGATAAAAAATGAAAAGTTTTTCATTGAAATCACTGAAGTGAGTGTTGTTCAATTACATCGAAATGTGCGCGGCAGAATTTTTTGCCACGCACATGTTTTTTATTGGCAAGCCTCGCAACCCGGATCGTCGATCGCGCAGAACTTGATGTCGGTCGCAGGGGTTGCGCTCATCTGTGCACGCGCTGTAGCCGCGGCTGCGTCCATCGCATTCATGCTGCCGCTGTCGTCGGTGTTGCCTGAAGCGACTGAGTTGAGCTTGCCGGCTTTGACCGTTGATTTTTCGGCGTGTGTGGCGCCCATGGTGCGCAGGTAGTACGTTGTCTTCAAGCCGCGCAACCAAGCCAGCTTGTAGGTGTCGTCGAGTTTTTTGCCCGAAGCGCCAGCCATGTAAATGTTCAGCGACTGCGCTTGGTCAATCCATTTCTGGCGACGCGAAGCCGCTTCAACCAACCAAGTGGCATCAACTTCAAAAGCTGTGGCGTACAGCGCTTTGATTTCTTGCGGCACGCGATCGATCGGGCGCAAGGAGCCATCAAAGTGCTTCAGGTCAACCACCATCACGTCGTCCCACAGGCCGAGTCGCTTCAAGTCGCGTACCAAGTAGCCGTTGATGACGGTGAACTCACCGGACAAGTTGGACTTGACCGAAAGGTTGCCAAAGCAAGGCTCGATGCAGGCGTCAACGCCAATGATGTTGGAGATCGTGGCGGTCGGCGCGATGGCGACGCAGTTGGAGTTGCGCATGCCGTCAACAGCGATTTTGCTGCGCAGTGCTTCCCAGTCGAGCGTGACGGAGCGGTCGACTTCAATGTAGCCACCACGTTCTTTAGCCAGCATGTCCAGCGTGTCGAGTGGCAAGATGCCTTGGTCCCAGAGCGAGCCTTTGTAGCTGGCGTATTTGCCGCGCTCTTTGGCCAGCTCTGTCGAGGCCCAGTAGGCGTAGTAGCAGATCGCTTCCATGGAGGTGTCGGCAAATTCGACTGCCGCCTGGCTGGCGTAAGGCGTGCGCAACTCGTACAGGCAGTCTTGAAAGCCCATCAGACCCAGGCCCACCGGGCGGTGGCGCATGTTGGAGTCACGCGCTTTTTTGACAGCGTAGTAATTGATGTCAATCACGTTGTCCAGCATGCGCATGGCCGTCTTGATTGTTTTCTTGAGCTTGTCGTGGTCCAGCACCTTGGTGCCGTCAGCAGCCGTTTTCAGGTGCTGCACCAGATTGACCGAGCCGAGGTTGCAGACAGCGGTTTCGGTGTCGCTGGTGTTGAGTGTGATCTCGGTGCAAAGGTTCGACGAATGAACCACGCCGCAGTGTTGCTGTGGCGAGCGCACATTGCAGGCGTCTTTGAAGGTGATCCAAGGATGGCCTGTCTCGAACAGCATCGAGAGCATCTTGCGCCACATGTCTATGGCTTGCAGCTTGCGCGAGGGCTTGATCTCACCGCGCTCGGCGCGGGCTTCGTAGGCGGTGTAGGCCTTTTCGAATTCAATGCCGTACTTATCGTGCAGATCAGGCGTGTCATTGGGCGAGAACAGCGTCCAGCTGCCTTTTTCCATGACGCGGCGCATGAACAGGTCAGGAATCCAGTTGGCGGTGTTCATGTCGTGCGTGCGGCGGCGGTCGTCGCCGGTGTTTTTGCGCAGCTCAAGAAACTCTTCAATATCGAGGTGCCACGTTTCGAGATACGCGCAGACGGCGCCCTTGCGTTTGCCGCCTTGGTTAACTGCTACGGCGGTGTCGTTGACGACCTTGAGGAAAGGCACAACGCCTTGTGACTCGCCGTTGGTGCCCTTGATGTGGGCGCCCAGTGCGCGAACCGGTGTCCAGTCATTGCCCAGACCGCCGGCAAATTTCGACAGCAAGGCGTTTTCCTTGATGGCGTCGTAGATGCCGCCCAAGTCGTCGGCAACGGTGGTCAGGTAGCAAGACGACAGCTGAGAGCGCAAGGTGCCAGCGTTGAAAAGGGTCGGTGTGCTCGACATGAAGTCAAACGACGACATGATTTCGTAGAACTCGATGGCGCGGCCTTCGCGGTCGATTTCATCAAGCGACAAGCCCATGGCGACGCGCATGAAGAAGGCTTGTGGCAACTCAATGCGCTGCTTGCGCACGTGCAGGAAGTAACGGTCAAACAGAGTC
>Ga0208916_10000509_pt1 | contig 18299 bp, 16 predicted proteins | sample DEB19_08_DNA_5_FD_184523 | JGI IMG/M metagenome (GOLD analysis project Ga0208916, IMG submission 184523) | Aqueous microbial communities from the Delaware River and Bay under freshwater to marine salinity gradient to study organic matter... | ecosystem: Environmental > Aquatic > Marine >... | reverse complement strand
AAATATATATCCCAAGATTGATTAAAAAAGTACCCTATCAGTAAATGGCGTATTTGGGTGGTAAAGCAAAGTGTGCCGATCACATCCTCCGAGTCCTGAACGATCCACAATACAACAACTATGATTACATCGAACCCTTTGTTGGATATGCACATATCTTGAGAAGAGTTGAAAACAAGAAATCCTACACCGCATCCGATAACAATAAATATCTGATTGCCCTTCTGAACCATAATAAACACTATGCGAATGCACATTGTACTATAACCAAGGAGGAGTATGCTGTACTCCGAGACAATAGGGATGCCGATGTTTTGCGAACTGCTTATGCAGCATTCACATACAGTTATAACGGCAAATTCTTTGGCGGATTTGTGGGAAACTATGAGAAACACGATTACGCTGCAGAACGCAAGAGATACTATGATAAACTGTACAAGAATGCGATTATACAACAGTCCTCGTTCTCCTGGTGTGAGTACAGTGCCTATACAGATGTTAGTGGTGCATTGATCTATTGTGATCCTCCGTATGCATGTACTACAAAGTACCATGTTTCATTTGATTCCTCTGCATTCTGGGAATGGGTTCGCATCCTGTCGAAAAAGAATGTTGTGTTTGTAAGTGAATATACAGCACCTGATGATTTTGAATGCATTGCTGAAAAAGAGAAACATGTATCTGTGGGCGGCAAGTGCCGAAGCATTCGTATTGAGAGACTATGGAAGTATAGGGACAGTTAGAGTGGAACTCCTCTATGCTCTTCACATTCCACCATTTGCTGCATCCTCTGTAAAACATAGTCAGCCTGTGCGTTATAATATGCAAGGGATGATATAGCCTCTCCTGCGTTGATTTTGTCTGCGATCCTACAAAACGCCATAAATTCCTCTACAGTTGCTGGTACGCGACCTTGTGTTTTGAAAGATGGGACTCTGTGTAAGAGATCATGAACAGTAGTAAAATATTCACGCCGTGGTTTGGAATGGGTTTCATACGATGGATCAACCAGGCTTGATTCGTTAGGTGCATCAATAGATACAACCAGATGTCCTCCAACAATAGTCAATGCATTCTCGTCATCAAGGGAAGTCATTATAACCGCCTTCACTGTTGCTACAAAGTCAGAATTCGAGTTCGCGTTTAGTTGGTCCTTATAATAGAATGCATTAGTAATGCATTCGCGAGTAATTGAATGTTTCTTCTGATAGTCCCACATGAACTCAACTATATTAATAAGAGGGCTGCAGGAAGACATTTGAAAGAATAAGAATGTAGTAGGGATCAGATACAGTAAGGGAGGGCACCGACCCCCGTTCCGACTTTTTGGGAGGCATCAACTTTTGTCGAAATATTGGAGCGGTGATAAAAATTGAAGCCTCAAAAAAATCCAGATCTGGGTTAGTCGTGCCTCTACATTCCATTCAACAGTCAATTCGTTCATTCAAAACCATTCAACAATGTCTGTTCGTTCCTTCATCAACTACGATAGCAACCGTGTTCGTTCCTTCACATGCTGCCTGTGTCGTTCCGAGGAAGAGGGGTTTGGACATACTCCTGCCCCTTTGATTGTAGGGCGTGGGTCTCGTTGTTGCGACGACTGCAACAGAGTTGTGGTATTCGTTCGTATTGCACAATCAGTTCCGCAATGCGACAAACTCAATAGGCTCAAATGGATTGCTGCAATCCGCCGAGGCGATGACCAAACGATCGAGGACATCAAAAACGGCAAACTGGCTTGGTAGATAGTTGTGAGACAACTCGCTACCAATTATAGAAATCTCTGACCCGCCGCTTTTTTGAAGCGGTATGCTATCTCTCCTCCTCTACTCTCTCGAATATTTCAGTAGGGTGTAGGATGGTGTAGGATGGTGTAGGATAAACTGGTACTATGAAATCTATCCTACACCCTCTTTTGTACTGTAAATACAGTAGGGTGTAGGATGGTGTAGGATATATCTCTCTTTTTAATATCATAGGATAAATACTCCCAAAAAACTACGCCGCACCGGAACAGCCCCTTTTAGGGGTCTTTGGCTACCAGATCAAAAAGAACCTACACCACTATGCATCCTACACCCAACCTACACCACCCTACACCCCACTGTATTTACAGTACAAAAAACTACGCGACGAAATATGTTTATTCGAGTAGTGAAATCTATCCTACACCATTCGTGGAAGATAATGAAGAGGAGATAGCAGCCGTTTTATTGAGTAGCAGGGCTATATCTCATACCTGTCTTTGATCTACGAAGACTGTACAGTTCAGGGCATCGCGATGCAATCATCTTACAGAAGGTTAATTTACTATAGCACGATTCGTCATTCTCACGACACCACGACTTGAATGCGTCGAAGAGTTCATCCGAAGTACAATCTGATCCAGCCCATTGTTTCATAAAACGAACATTGGGGCATTCTGTTTCAAGGACTTCCAATAATGCACATCGCATCTTTGTATCAGGAAACACTGTAGGATTGAATTCGGTTATGTCGTAGTTTGCGAGGAACTCACCAACTGAACGCATCCATGGGGATGTTTTGAAGTTGGTGTATATCTTGGTCCAATAGGCGGGTCCCTTTTTGAAACATCTATCTGATGGATTCAGAATAAAGAATCGTCTATCGTGTGCCTCCATTTTAACAGGAATTGGATGCTGTGTAGTCATAAACACATTCCCAACATTGGGTACAGCGTATGCTTTCACGCCCTTGGGATTGACTGTTGTTATGTCCTCTGTTATCCTGGCTTTCAGAGCATCGCATCTCTTTTGATTTTCGCCAGGGCTGGCTTCCTCAAGATGGACGAAGATCGCGCCCTCTTTGGTTGTGTCGTGAGGACTCCAAAACGCGTCCTCTGACGAATAATGTGATGTATGATTTCCGAGCAAATTGGTAATCCAGAGCATAAGGGTATCCTTACCACTGCCTTGAAGCCGCGATGAGAGAATGGTGCATGTATTGGATTTCACCAGAGGCTGTTGTACGATACGAGCAAAGCACTTGAGCAAATAATGATATAGTTCATCGGTATCACCCGCACACCCTCGCACCAAATCACAGAATGTATCGACTGCGTCTATGCAGATAGGAGCCTCTATGTGTTGTTGAAACGCCCAGCCACGGAAGAGAGAAATTTCGTCTGCTTCACATTCGGACGGCATCTTTGCGACAATTTTAGTAATAATACGACGAGATGCATCATTACGCCATTCTTTAAGAAATGGAACAACTTTCCTCCCCTCTGGTGTATTTACGACGCATTTGAAACCATTAAACGCCTCTGTGGCATGTTCTATTCCAAAGTGCTGAATGCCGCCAGAACCTATCTCACATATTGTGTTGGATGGTCTGAAATAGAAATGATTGGTTTCCCATTCTGCTTTTACAGTTTCATAGGATTCGCCCTCCACAACATCGTCCGATTCAAAGGAGATAGTTTCAAAGGGTTTATTCTTCAATAGAATGGTGTAGCCAGTTTCGGTTTTGATGGTATCCTGTATAGAAGCAAGTACAGCATCTGTTATAGATTTACCGACTTCTTTGCGTATTTGCACACCATCGTAGGCGAGAACATCGACCTTGAAATTCAATTCTTTGAATGCATGAACCATGCTCTCAAGTATCTTACGCTCTTCTGACTGCACGATATGAGAAGTAAAGGATCCTTCAGCATTTGGTTTTCGGAGGCGTTTCACATAGTCCAAGAGAGGTTTATGATCATTTACCTTCATAAGGGATTCAGAGAATGCCCTCATTTCCTGTTTCATCTGCAAGAACTCATGGGGCATTTCTATTTCCGATTCATCAGGAAGTACAATACTGTTTGAAACGGCACCACCATAAATGAGTCGCAGGACAAGGGCTTTCGTCATATTCTCATCAAAGCGTGCATTCTCTTCCATCATATCGAAGTACTTGTCGCGATTATCAACATAGGATTGCATAGCGGGCATAGGCGTATTGAACCAGGCAATAGACATTTGAGGAATGATAGTAGGGTGGCAATTGACGCAATCAATGTCGTCGTAGAAGTCGCTACAAAGAGTACCACGAATATCTTTTTCCAATGTTTCAAGAGAACCCTTCAATCCATAGTACCTACCATATCCCAGTTTTCCCACTTGACTTGCAGATAGTTTGTACTCGGTATTGTACTCGCATCGTGAAACACCTCGTTTTTTAGTGGCTTTGTAAAGGCAATCAATCAATTCAGATTGACCCTTATCCAATTTACTACGGTTGTTCCATAGTTGTCCCATTGATTTACGAGAGAACACCTGTGTAAAGGTACCATTGGTGATGTTGTGGATCGGCTTGTTGGTGTAGGAAGTCATTCTTTTGAGGAGGGTTGAGAAAGAATTATTGAAGGAATGGACGCGTCATTTTTTGTCGCCGGGCGGGAAAAAAGCCGGGAGGGCGGAAGGGAGGCTTCAACTTTTACCGAATTTGGGTCTATACGCCAAGGGGGTAGTATTGAGGTGCATAAATACTACTACAAATTGTGTTAGTATTTATGATTTTGTACTGGTGTATAGGATGGGGTGCGATTAACCCTCCAGAACTGCGATTGGCTCTCTGTGGGCGGAAATGGCGGAGGCGTGAGGGAGTGTAGGGGGATCCTCCGACCGTTTGACTGTTGCGAGAACCTCCTCTTCCTTGATTGTTTCCGACTCGATGATTTCCTGTGAGGGAGGGGCTTCCTTGGTGCATTCCATCAGAAGACAGTACTCGCCCTCGCCCTCTTGGACACATGTTGAGAATGTGTATTGGGTGATCAAGTCCCTTGCGTGAGTTTTCATTTCGGTTGCTGCTGCTACTACTACGATATCAAATACTGCATCGGCTTCTTGTTTGGAATTGGTTTTGAGTGTGAATGCCTTGAACCCAATGTGGTGATGGTCGGGAGAGGAGTCTCGGATCGCCTGAATGAATGTGGCGGTCCCTTGAGCCACCTTCTCCAACAAGAAGGCTAACTTGTCGTCTATGTGTTTCCCTATGATTTCTGTTTTTACGGACATTTCGTTCTATCTTCTACATCTCGTAATTATTTTAAATCTTACCGCATGATATACAAATGGCGAACACAAATGGACTGATGGCGAGCAAGGATGTATGCGGTACAGGTGCAGTCGCATCCAACTATTTCTTGCGTAAGGGAGCAGCAATCCCAGCCCCTACTCTCGTTTCACCTGTAAGCATTCTCTCCGAAGACGGAACACAGACTGGTGTGATTCAGCAAAACGATAATGGGAATATGGTAATCTATCCACAGGGTGGAGCCCATGGACTGTTCCTTGGAAATGGATTGGTTTCATTCCCTTCCCCCGATAACACCAAGGCAGGAAATATTACTGAAACTAATATTGGACAGATGATAATTGCATCAGGGGTTGGTGATCTATCTCTACAGCCTGGTACTGGGGCAGTATATATCCTATCATCTGATACCAACAGCAGTGTTGAACTCGCAATGACTAATGGGGGACCCTTCACAATTGAACCCGCGGGAAATACTGTTGTTATTGGTAATAATGGTGCTTCTGCTGGTGCAACACTGCAGGTAAATGGATCGGCGGGCGTAGGTCGCGTATATGATACCCTATACAACACTCTCCCTGCTGCACCAGCATCGGTTGTTTCAGTGGGTAATGGGATTTATACTACCTCTTCCTCGTTGGTGTCTGGTACTATTACTGAACCTATTGCAGATGCAGTAGTACCAGGTATCTATATGCTACAGGCAAGAGTCAATCTACAGCGATCACAAGGCGGACCAGCACCCGAATTTGGTACAAGTATTAATTCCTATTTGCAAACGGTTGTAGCACCAATACAGTACATCGCAAGTAGTTCATTCAACATCTTGCCCTCTATGCTTTTTGCTCCTGCTGAAAATGGCGACAATGATGCAACATTTACATCTGGTGCTTTTGTAGTACCCGCAGGATCCTCTGGTTGGAATCTATTAATTGAGGTGGGTGGTTCGTGGAACTTCAATAGTGGTGCTATCACTTACCAACTCCTACGACTTGCATAAATGAAAACTTTTTTAATTCTATTTCAGACGAAATGTATTCGCCTGAAATAGAAATAATGAATGTATCGCAGGAGCAATTGATAAAGAAGATCGGCGAACAGGCACAATGCTATTCAATATTGCATAGAGAGTCGCAATCCTATTATGGTTGGTTAAATCACTTTACGGCTATTCCAGTAATAGTACTATCAACTGTCGCAGGATCTGGCTCTTTTATATTTGGTGGCGAACGAAGTGCATCATTGGGAATAGGTGCGATTTCGATAATGGTAGGAATTCTACAAACTCTCGCGTCCTATTTCAGGCACGCACAATTATCAGAAACACACAGAGTATGTGCGATATCATACCAGAAAATGTTTATGAATATTAGTGCGGAACTATCGCTTCCTCCAGAACAACGCCAAGATACAGTACTTCTGATGTCTGGACTGCGTTCAGAAATTGAGCGACTCTCTGAAATATCACCACCTATCCCAATTACAATAATAGTACAATTCAAACAGAAGTATAAAGAATATACTGATGTTAGCCGACCCTCAATCGCCAATGGATTAGAAACAATTGCTGTCTATTCATCGCCTATAGAGATTCAAGTTCCACCAGCCCCACCACCAACACCTGTACTTGGACCACAGCCAACAACGAAAATTAAACCAACTTTCAAACTCTAACTAATAACAATTAAGTTCGTGGAGGCAGATGTTGTTGCGACAGCAGTACCCGCAAATCCAGCAGATTGGAACAATAGGCGAACGCGGACATTGTAGTTTCCAGAACCAAGCCCAATAAGGGGACCCTGTATAAATATAGGGATGTTTGTAGAAGTTGCATTCTCAATCACATACGCCATAGTTGATAGAGTCGTGAATGTTGAGCCGTTTGGTGATACCTGTAGGATAGCACTACATACTACATTACCAACAGGCGGAGAAGTCGCCGTAATTGTGAATCTGCAACCAAGGACCTGACCAGGTGCGAGTGCATACTGTGCTGTAGAGTTTAGGATTGTTCCACTTGTACCTGTGGTAAAAGTGTTGGATTGTTGTGAGAGTGAAATGGAATTGTACTGTGTTATTGCAGACGAGGAAATAGTAGGTGTTTGTGAAGATCCAGTAAGTTGAATACCTGTGCCCGCCGTTAAAGAGAGGACGCCAGAGTTAGCAATTGTATTACCACCTGAAATCTGGATACCTGCGCCTGCTGATAAATTAGTAGCAATTGTTGGATTCTGTGTTGTACCGCCTACTATTATTCCATTACCTGCTGCTACTACTGAAAGAACACCAGTATTTGATATAACTTTGTTAGTTATATTAATTCCTGAACCAGCAGTATATACAGGAGCGGAATACACAGTCGCTAATACAATATTATGCCCTGCTGTAAAGGATGCCGTACTTTCAACGAGAGAAACAGGGAAGATCCAGTACTGATTAGTAATAGTGGAAGGAGTTCCATTTATTAGCCACTTTTGGAATGCGGTAGAATTGTTCTGATCCTGAATAATTAGAGCGTTATCTACAACCAGCGTCGCCAGGAATACATCGATATCTACATTCGTACGAGTTAGGTGGCTGATATAGAGTTCAGATGCGGCTGCCTGTGTTGCATTATTCCATCGGATATTTCCGGAACCAGGAGGAGGCACTGTATCGGCAATATTTGCATTGTATTCAAAGAAGGAAGTGCTGGTGCCTGGTAAGCCCTGCGGACCCGTCGCTCCAGTAGCACCATCAGCACCATCAGCACCATTCGCCCCAGTGGGACCAGTAGCACCATCAGCACCATCAGCACCATTCGCCCCAGTGGGACCAGTGGGACCAGTAGCCCCATCTACACCATTTGTACCATCTGTACCATTTGTACCATCTGCACCAGTAGGACCCGTTGCACCAGTTGCACCAGTTGCACCAGTTGCACCAGTAGGACCAGGTGGGGCAATAACTGATGACCAAAACGGAACGCCCTCTGCATCTGCAACGATAGCCTGTCCTACTGTTCCAGTTATTCCATTAACCAACATGGGTTGTCCTTGTGGCTGTATATCGATGTATTTGTTGCCTATAGTGTTGTTAATAACTATACCAGGTTTTTCAGATGCATTATCATATCCCAATACAGTTTTACCGACTGTTCCACCAAACTGTGCGAGGTCCAATGCACTAACTGAAATAGTCCGCGTTCCGACAGGGTTGTTATTCAATCCAGTAATGTTATCACAATTTGTTATAGCGTGTGAGTGCATATCCAAGACAGTCTGTATATCCATATTCACGACAGGATCTGTTGTAGTACCACCTACGCTAATGTTTGTGCCTGGTACTACGCTATTCACAGCACCACCGCCACCACCGCCAACAGTACTCCAGATAGGTGCCCCACCTCCTTGTGATGTGAGTACCTGACCTACAAGACCAGGATTGTTATCGACTCGTAGTTCAGACACCACCAAGTTCAGTCCGCCAGGTCCGCCTCGGATCTCATCAGTATTTGTGGTAATCACATTGAGGTAGTCGGTGTTCGCGATATTGTAGGTTGCATTAGCAGGACGGGAAGAAGGAAGATTGGAGCACAGTGTGAATTGGACACGAAGAGGAGTGTCGTTCAACAAAATAAAATTATTACTGCCTGCAAAAGTACAACGATTGAAAATCACAATTCCAGCAAATGCGAGAGGAACTGATACAGTACCTGAAATCTCACAATCTGTGAAATAATAAAATCCAGTTGCATCTTCTGCGAAACTAATACCGCTATCGCACTTCACATTGGTGAAGTAATTGCTTCCACCACCAGAAACTTGGAATGCTAAACCAATCTGTAAAGAATTAATGGTTATGTTTCCAGTATTGGAAGGTAAGAGAATGAGTTTCCTTGCAACGAGGTAGGATATACTTTGTCCTGTTGCACGAGTAGGACCAATAATCGCAATGTTGGTTTTTTCCTCAACGACTATATCGGCTCCCTCATAATATCCAGCCGACAGCATAACAACATCACCTGCACTTGCTGAAGTGATTTTCGCTTGAATATCACTATCATCCGCATTCACATAGATAGTATTGGACTGTAGAGAAGGTGGTAGAGGAAGTGCAACAGTAGTTAGGATAGTACCAAGTTGGTCCAATAAAGAGAGGTCTTGCCCTACTACACTCAAAGATGCACCAACACCAGATGCGTTCTCAATTGCGTAATCATTCATATTGAGATTATTCAATACATACACACCCTGGCTATTAATAGAAAGTTGTGATGCACCTGCAGAATCTGTAAGAATTATTGAGTTATCTTGTGATGGTTTGATTAATAAATCTGAATTAGTTGCTCCAACTAATTCACCAACGCCAAGTAGATTGTTTCCATTCATTGCAAGATCCTGTTGCACATCGACTGAAACAGTGCGGTCAGCAATTGTTATATTGGTACCAGCCACAAGAGAATCAGCCAAAGACTGGTAATAGAGTTTCTTGGTTGCGATATCATACGACAGCAGATTATCAAGAGGAGTTGCACCAGCAGAAGGGATTGAATCAATGATGATATCGGACCCAGCAGATTCTGCATTTCCTCTCAATGAGATATCGCCAGGGAATACCAAGTTTGCAGAGATACCAATGTCGGTTGCAAGAGGGAAGCCAAGAGGCTGGATATCCGACACTTGTAGTGTAGCGGTCGTCATTGTTGCGAAGTCTGTGAGCGAATGGGTATTAGCACCACCAATAGAACCAAGGAGTTCATTTGCGGTATTAGTCAATGCAGGTTGGACCCATGCGGATCCATTATATGTATATAGGTTTTTCAATGTATCATCATATACCATCAACCCAGAGGAAGGAGTGGGGATCGCATTCCTCGCCGTTGTAGTAAGGCGTGGTAAATAAACACCTCGTGTATCAGAATCAATGTTCAAGATTGCCGATTGATAGAGTGAATTCTGAATAAGATTCTCTGCTATGATAGTGTTGTTATCTGGGAAGTTCTGTAAGGTAATAGGCTTATTGGATTCTCCTCCATACATAATAAGTCCCTGAGGTCCATTGATAGAAAGTTGGGTATTAGCACCTGCAGAAATATTCGCAACATCGTTAAAAGTCAAATCATTAACGCTCTCATTTACTTTTCCTATAACACTGTTGTTAATCAGAAGATTTTCCAGAGTAGTATGTGTCGCACCACCAAGTGATAAGATACCACCAGATGCAATAGTCATAAGTCCAGCGGTACCAAGCGACATAGTATTCAATGCAGAAATAACAAGATTGCCTGCGATATTTGTTGCAGTTATTGTTGGTAGCGTCCCACTCATCGTTAGGTCATTGACTGCAGAGATATCAAACCCCGCCATATCAATATCGCCAGACGCAGTATTTCCAGAAGTAAGAACTTCAGAGAGTGTTGGAATAGGAGGAGCAGGACGAGAATCAACATATTGTTTGGTTGCAGCATCTGCATCGGCAACAGGTATAGGAAGGTTTATGATACCATATCCACTCATATTGATTTCTGTAGAGGCGGTATTTCCAACAGTGAGAACAGCAGAGAGAGTATCTACAGGGCGAGAATCAACATATTGTTTTGTAGCGACATCTTGTGGTTCAGTTGGATCAACGCATCCAACGATCTTGTTTGCATTCATATTGATTTCAGAAGTACCCGCAGAGTTCCCAACAGCAAGTACAACGGAGAGAGGATCCGCACCAGGTAGTGCCCCATCAACATAGGCTTTTGTTGCGACATCCTGTGCATCAGTAGGATTCAGAACATTTGTTATTTTATGCGAAGTCATAGACATTTCGTTATTAACAAGCATGGATCCTGCTGTGATTTCAAGGCGGTCAGTTGCAGTAAGAGCCATATCGTTATCCGTTGAGATAGTCAGAGCGGAATCGGAGACATCTTGCCCAGGGGGGGCATTGGCTATCAGTGTGAAGTTTCGGGCATCAACGACTACATTGCCTTCATCGGATTTCAATGTAATATCGAGAGCAGCCGAAATAACAATATCGGCAGTAGTGCCTGTTATATCACCAACGCCAGTCATTGAGAATCCAGCCATATCAACAGTACCGAGTGCGGGATAAGTACTCCATTCAGCAGCAACGCCATCTGCATATTCCTTATTGACGAGTTGAGAATCGAGTGTAGGTGCAATGGATGTGCGAGGGAGTACCGTAAATGTTTTGATACCACCAACACTCTGTGCCCCTGTTGTTTGCACGAGACCACTCTGATCCAATCCGATAACAGGGAGTTCAGTAGTACCAGATAATGTGATAGGTGCAGAAACCTGTACTGCATCTACAGCACCGCCGCCACCGCCACCAACGGGCACTCCGTTAAGAGTAAGAATCGTCCCGCCATCAGTTGTTGTAAGAACACCCTCGTTGAGATTGAGAGTGTCGGACACCAAAGTGTTTGCAACAAGAGTATCTACTATCAACGGATCGGCTTTCCGAATGAAATACGAACTGTCGGGATTGGCTGTACCATTCACATCCTTACTTGTTATGAGTCCGTTTGCAGACATTGTATAGTGTGGTCTAATATTTTTTATCTGGATCCGATAGTATAAAATCCGAATCATGTCGTGCATATTTGTTGTCGATGAATGGAACCGCGTTTGTACTGTAGAATGGTGGAAACAAACGGTAAAGTGCAACAGTTTGCCGTAGTTTGCTACTGAATGTGGGAAATTACCGTAAAATGGGCTGAATGTGTAGAGTTTAAGTAAAAACATGCATGTTTTTACGGCGAATGTGTAGATTCCGTATCGGAATGTAGTAAATTACCGTAAAATGCTCTGAATGTGTAGATTCCAATTATGAATGTAGATTTTTACATTCATATATTGCCTGGGGCTTAAAGAGATTATGGAACAATTTGGGATTCCAAAAGTTTGCATCGTGTTATTGTATTGTTCAGATTATCAATGTATATAAATCCGTGGTCTTCAGTCATACGCTTATACAAATCAATCTTCTCATCCATTGATAAACTCCTTGGAAAGTAAGTTCTCAAAAACTCTTTTATGTTATCCTCAATACGATTGTCTGTATTCTGTTTGAATAGGCAAATGTGATTTACATTTGCACGACCTGTGCTCGAAAGCATCTTTGCATCCTGACCACATACAATAGAACTAATTCTACTATTACGATATAGGCACATTGTCTTCGTCATCTGCCTATCATTCTTGACTCCTACGACATCATCCACGATTATCAAAAACGGATAATGATTCTTGGTATGCTTATTAATTAGGTAGCATGTTTTAATAATATCGGGTATGTATGCTGGTGCGAATGCAACTTCCTTCTTCAATGCAGTATAGATATCCGCTTGTGGCGATTGCGTCATTAATACTTTGATGTCGTCGGAGAAGTGTTTGGACACCAGATACTTCAGGAATGTCGTTTTACCCGACTTCGACGATCCCACAATTGCGAACGAACATGCATTCATTGCGGCTTTTGTATCACGCTCAAACTCAAACTTCTGTATCGGGAACTTCGCAAGTGCATCTGCGACTCGCTGCTCTGATTCTTGGGTAGTCATACCTTCTCTATTCTTAATGCATACATAATAAAAACCTTCGTAAATAGAAATGGATTCCAAATTGGTAAGGGAGTTCCTGGAAACACAGAAGAAGTTAATGAATAACCAAACCGTGAAACCAACCAATAAGATGTTGGCGAAGCCAGAGTTGATGATTCAGGAAACAACTCCCGAGTCTCTATACAATGAGATCTTGGATAAGAAACCAGGTAAGAAGAAGGTCCTCAAGTTCATACAGGTTGCTATCGATAGTGTTTTGGACGACGAAGAATGATCCTCCTCATCCCTTGGACTTACCCAGTTTCAGAGGTTTCCTCCCCGATGCTGATGGGGCTGCTTCTTTCTTCGCCCTGGTCTTCTTGGGCTCCTGTGGATCTTGTGTTTCCGGAACCGCCATGTCGGGTGCTGGTGCTGCACTCTTGTCCTCTAATCCAGGAAATGAAAAGGAACTTGTTTTGGGTGCGTCCATCAATTCGCGAGGCATCTTAATTCTATTGAGTCTAAATATTTTTTATGTTGAGCCTCAATATAAACAATGGAGTCTCTCGGCGGTGATATGAAAATCCAGGAAGCAATGCGTCTCGGCACCAGCCAGGATGTGTATTACTACACTTCCTCATCAATGCACAAGCAGTCAATCCCCACCCTGGTCAATAACAGGTTCTTCCAGGACCTGACCAGCAAGATTGGCTCATCATCCTTCATCATCTCTCCGAATGAGGGTTTGACTGATGTGATCCTTGGAGCAGTCCTGCCTGTACAGGGCGTTGCTGGTGTTGATTACACTGGTCTGGCTCTGCCTCGTGGATACCTGTACAAGGCTATCAACCGTATCTCTGTTCGCTACGCAGGATCAAGCACCTACTTCCAAACTGGAGACCAGATCATGATCCAGAACTTGAGGGAGGCTTCCAACCCCAGTACCAAGGATGCTATGTTTGAGTTGGGTGGTGCCCCAATGGTACTGCTCTCCGAGTTTGCTGGAAGCAACCTGGAGTCCTATGCATACATCAACCTGCCTCATAACTCCCCCCAGTGTGGAACTGAACGGGTCCTGCCTTTCCCTTCCGAACTGCTGAACAGCCCTATCGTTATCACTATTGAACTGAACCCTCTGCAGTCCCTGTTCTCATCCAACGATGGTGATCTGACTGGTGCTCCTACCCAGTTCGACCAGATCTACTTCCAGGTCAAGCAGGTGAATGCTGTGGATCGCGGGCAGTTGATGAAAATGGGTGAGGGTAAGGCATACTCCTTCCCTCTGAAAGCCTTCTACCAGCAGGAGGTAATCGTGCGTGTTGGCTCCCGACAGACTGTCCCCACCGTGGGCAAGGTGCCCTACAATGTGCAACTGACTGGCTTCCGCAACGGTGAAGTCCGTAGCATCTTCTTCTGGATCACTCGTGATAAGGATACCGACCCCGCTCCCGCTGCTGCAGGAGTCCCCGTCGTGAAGAACTTCACTAACTTCGTCCTGCCTACCGATGTGCAGTTGCAGTACAACGGCTCCGTCTATTACAGGGCAAGGGGTGCCGCCTCACAGATGTTCTCCCTCCTGAACTCCGACATCCCAGCCACTCTGAACTGCACGGCTCTGTCCGTTGCTGGTACCGTAGGTGCATACACTCTCGCAAAAACTGGCGTCCTCGCCAACTGGACCGACATCCAGTTCAGCCAGGTGTTTGAGAAGTTGAGCGGTTCCTCAATGTACATCAGTGGTCTGCCTATCCGATCAAGCGTCGTGTCCCTCGATCTGTCTCTGCCCGACAACGATGCATACACTCTGCATTTCGTGTATTCCTACAACGCCGTTATGATGCTATCTGGCGGCTCTGCCGAGTTCGTTTTTTGATCGTTCTAACTTTTCTCCCGAATACAGTATCTAAATTTCAAATACGAACATATTTTGTTATACTCATATTTGAATGTAATGTACCCCCATTACTGTTCCATCCCCATTAGCGTGAATTGAATATCGGAAGTGTTTGACTGCTGCACGAATCCGCCGTCATCGGGTGTGATTCCGACAATCGTTGGCGTGTATTGTAGGACATTGCCTCGGTGATCCACAACCTGTAAATCAACCACATCCACATTTTCAGTATTGGACCACTGCAGCATTTTTGGGAACTTGAACTCCCGTCTGAATGTCGTCTCTCGTGTTCCAAAGGCGTTGTCTGTAAATCCGATTGCATTGTAGGGTGATGCTGTCGCATAGGTTATGGTAATATCGCGGGGCACTGCTTCCTCGTTCGCAAGGTACAGTCGAGCCAGAATACTTGCTTGACCTCTTCGCGATGTCTCATTGTCCTTCACACGCTGGTTTATCGTAAGCGATTTGCTGATTACATCGATGTAGGGCGTACGCATACAACTTGCATAACCGCCAGTGAATTCACGGTAGTACTGTAGTCCTGTTAGGAGGGAAGGGGTCAGTCCCATCATGTTGGTTAGATCATCAACTATAGAGGGCTGTCCAGCAACAGGCGTTTGGAACGGCATGATTTGGAAAAATCCAGTTGTAGATGAGGTGATTATAGTGAAACTGCTTGACCCTGCCGACACAGTTTGTCCCGCCTGACTCACAGAGGATGCCGCCTTGCACTGTAAGCCACCTACCAAAACTGTAAATGTGTTCGCACCCAATACACTCGTCGCAAGTGCGTTTGCATTTAGTTGAGTCTGTACTGCAGAGCCAAGGTTCCCTGCTGCATAAAACCCTGAAGCAAGAGTAATACGAGTTGTACCTTGTGAAACACCTGATATATCGTATATCTGAATCGTTAGAGTGTTGTTGCTGTTTCCTGATACAGGTGCGTCGGAATAGACATTTGGAAATCCCCATTGTACATTCATCTCTGTGAGAGCAATACGAGTCAGGTATCCCGCCAAAAGAGGGTTCTGTTTGTTGATGTAGATATCGGCTGGGGTACCTGTATCCAGGCGGAATCCTGCCTTATTGAATTGTTCAGAATCCTCGCTATTCACACACAGCAAGGCGGAAGAGGGGTATCGCATTGTCTGTCCTGTTTCGCGATCCATTCTATCTTATACTCTTATCAAAGTTTTTATTTCCGAAGCGTTTATTGAAGTCTCGGACAGATGCCTCTACCGTTGCTTTGTTCCAGAGTACAAACATTGATAAATATCCTGCCCTTGTCGGATCATTTGTATTCAGGTCCTTTGCATGGCGTTTCTGGTACTGTTCCTTCTGCTTCAGGTCGCCCTTCAATGTAAAGTCATCGGCTCCAAACTGCCCAAACTGGGTCCGCTTACCATCCTCAAATTCTGCAACATATTTATGTTTCCCATCAGTTGCCTTGGATAGTGATACTATACGAGGCATATCTATATTTAGTTATTGGGTTTTTTAATCAAAGGACATCACTACAGCCCTATCAACGAGTTGGACTCCTTTGTGAGACTGAACAGCAGGTGCCGCAACATTGGGCGTCTTTGGTGTCTTTGGGAGCGTCTTGCGTTGCTTTACTACCTTGGCTGGTGTCTCTACAGTTTCGTCGATACCGAACTCCACATTGGGTGCCTTGGCTGCCTTCACCGCCTTCACCTTCGGCTTCACAACAGGGACTACTGGCTCTGGCTCTGGTTCTGGCTCTGCCTCCACATTGGGTACCTTGGCTGCCTTCACCGCCTTTACCTTCGGTGCCTTTTTTGCAACAACAGGGATCTCCTCGGCTACAGGGGCTACCACATTCTCCACCTTTGCTTTCTTGATAGGTTTTGGCTTTGCAACTGGTGCAGGTGCATCGGCTTCCTTCTTCATCCGCTCCTGGATCGCCTTCACGGCTGTGTATTCGGGAGAATCCTTCTTGGGAAGAACAAACTTCCCCGATGTAGTTGCAAACTCTTTCAACGCTGCTGCCCAGGACATTCTTCTTTCTATTGATATCGGAGGGATTATTCTTTACACCCCGACGCACAAATGAATGTGTAGATTCCATCCGTCTAAAATTAAACTCTCTACATTCAGTAGAATACAATGGCTGCAGTACGCTTCGAGGAGGATCTTAAAATCAAATTGGCGAAGACAAGGATGCCCATTACAGTATCACAGTACCTCCGCAGACTACGCGTGTTGAATGATGGCGAAACCCTAAAATCCATGAAATTCCTAATGGACTTCCCTGCAATCAGTAAAAAGATCGATGATCTTCCTGGTGCTGTTGCGACCAAGACCTCGTACCTTACTTCTATATGTGCTGTGTTGTCTCTTTTCCCAAAGTATTCCAAGTTGCACCGTCAGTATGTAGAGAAAACTATGGGTCTTAATAAAACTCTCAACGATGCATTGGACTCCAACCTGAAAAACGAGAAGCAAGAAGAATCAATAGTTCCTATGCAGGAAATCATAAAAGCACGAGATGCCGAAAAAGCCAAGGCGTCCAAGAGTTGGGAATCTCAACTCGCCTATCTACTTCTGTCGCTCTATACAATGATTCAACCTCGTAGAAACAAGGATTACAGCGAAATGTTCTTCGTGTTGGATGAACCCGCTACAATGGACAATACCAAGAACTATTATGTTATGAGTACCGACGAGTTCATATTCAACAACTATAAGACCGCCAAGGCTCACGGACAACAGCGAGCCAAGGTCAGCAAGGAACTCGCTGCAGTTATTGAATCCTATATCGAGCGATACATGAATGTGATCACAATGGACGCAAAAGCAGAGGAACATCCACTCCTTGTTCTTGCAAATGGGAAACGCATCAACCCCACCAATGGAATCACTCGCATCCTGAACAAAGCCCTCGGCAAAAACATCGGGTCCTCCGCCTTACGGCACATCTTCCTATCCAATAAATACGGATCCATACTAAAAGAGCAAAAGGTAGATGCAGAGATGATGGGTCATAGTTTGGCGGTTCAGAAGGACTATACGAAGACAGATTGATTCCCCGCCTCCTTAACGATACTAAATAATAATTAGTTATACAGTTTGTACTACTAATTATTGTGTGCAGTGCTACCCCCTTATGCATATACAGGGGATCGCCTATCTCGATCAAAATTGACGCCTCAAAAAAACCAGGCTTCAGTATAGCAATAATGGAAATCATTAATCAACCAAAGATGGTTGAACGCTTTTGGTCCAAAGTAGAAAAGTCTGACGGGTGTTGGAATTGGACTTCTGCAACCTGTTGGGGATATGGAGTATTCCATATATGCGGTCAGAAGCAAAAAAAAACACATAGAATATCATTTGAACTTCACCACGAAAGAGCGATAGTACCAGGGTTGTACTTGCTACATAGTTGTGATAATAAGAAATGTGTTAATCCCAATCACTTGTCGGAGGGCACACATCAGGATAATTCCGATGATAAAGTTGCAAAGGGACGACAAGCAAAAGGCTGCGATGTCTCTACTTCAAAACTTACAGAAGCACAGGTACTTGAAATCAGAACGAAGTATGCACTTATGAAAAAAAAAAGTACTACAGAACTCGGAAAAGAATATGGAGTTAATAATACAACTATTGGTCGTATTGTGAGTAGAAAACTATGGAAGCATCTGTAATTTATAGGATGGCGATCTTCGTTGCCTATCGTACTCGGCTTCTCTGCAAGCCGAGAACAGCCTTGATTCTGTAATGGGAACATGGGACAATACCAACTCCTCACCACCAATTCGTACTGTTGTTGGAAGTGCCTCATGCTCCTCCCTTGCGATC
>Ga0208916_10000508_pt1 | contig 18306 bp, 17 predicted proteins | sample DEB19_08_DNA_5_FD_184523 | JGI IMG/M metagenome (GOLD analysis project Ga0208916, IMG submission 184523) | Aqueous microbial communities from the Delaware River and Bay under freshwater to marine salinity gradient to study organic matter... | ecosystem: Environmental > Aquatic > Marine >... | reverse complement strand
ATTACAAAAAACTAGTTTAAATAATATAGCAGCTTCGGAAGTAGACAATTATTATAGACACGAATTAATTCAAGGTGCCGTGCATGACGAAGGCGCTTCGGTTATGGGTGGAATTGCAGGTCATGCTGGTTTATTTAGTAATGCAACCGATTTGGCTAAGCTCTATTTAATGCTACTGAATAAAGGTACTTGGGAAGGAAAACAATACTTGCAAGCAAGTACAATTGCACAATTTACTGCATACAATACACCCAATAGCCGACGTGGGCTTGGGTTTGACAAACCAGAAAAAAACAACGCAACAAGCAAAGATCCTTATCCTAGCTTAAGCGCTTCTCCTTCTACCTTTGGCCATACTGGCTTCACAGGAACCTGTGTTTGGGCAGATCCTGAAAGCGGTTTGTTATTTGTATTCCTTTCAAATAGAGTGTATCCAACTAGAGACAATAAAGCATTTAGTGAATTAAGTCTGAGACCAAAAATTCAAGAGGCTATTTATAAAGCTTACAAATAATTAACATGAAAAAAGGGATAACGATCGCTATTGGAATCCTTTTTTCATGTACAATTGCGTGGTCTCAAAATAATATTGGAGGGATTGGAACTTGGCGGGAGCATTTCAATAACCATGCTATTCAACAAGTGGTAAAAGGGGACAAAATTTATGCAGCAAGTTGGTCACAGTTATTAAGCATGGATGCCCAAAATGCTATTGAATATATTGGGAAGTCAAATGGATTGCATGAGGTAGGTATTAAAAAAATTCGCTGGCACGATGCAAGTAGTCAGCTTATTGTAGCTTACGAGAATAGCAATATTGATATTATTAAAGGGGATCAGATTTACACACTCAATGACATTGAATTAACAACGCTGTATAGTGATAATGCAATTAATGATATCTACCTATTAGGCAACTGGGCTTTAGTTGCTACCAACTTCGGAATTGTAGTAGTTGATTTATTAAAGCATGAAATAAAGGATACATGGTTCCCAAACAATAATAGACAGGCTACCATTACTTATCAGGTTACATCCACTTTGGATAGTGTATATGCAGTAAGTGAAAATGGTATATACAGTACTGCTTTGAAAAATAATTGGATCAATACCAATCAATGGAATAACCTGCCTGGATTCAATGGATTGGGTATCCGAAAAATTACGAATTATAAAAATAAGATCTACCCTTATAGTAACAAAGCCATTTACGAATACCCAAGCACACTGCCTATTGTAGGATTTATAAACGAGAAAATAAAGGGTATCAAAGATGGTGGAGATGCATTACTAATTACACTTAATAATAAAATAAATAAAGGATCTGTTTTAAAAATAAATCCGGACAGGAGTCTTACCACATTGATTGATACCACGATTTTATCAATGCCAATGGATGTATTAGTGGATGGCAGCACTTATTGGGTAGCAGATAGTGCGAAGGGTTTACTGCAAAAAAACACTGGAAACAATTGGATCCCTATTGCTGGACCAATTCAAAATATAGAAGGTGAATGTTTCATAAATACCAATACGCTCTTAGCTCCATTTGGAAATAATGCAACTGGATTTGCAAGTTATTCAGCTTTAGGATGGGTCAACTATACTCAAATCCAAAATACCCTACTTCCCTACTTAACATCGAGTGCAATTAATCCATTGAACGAAAATTGGTGGTTTACAAGTAATAATAACCTAATTCGCTATGATCAAGGAACTAATATAGCAAGCGCTATTGTTCCTAGTAATTTGACAGGCAGTTTAAGTAACATTCATATCAGCGACAATGGAAACGTTTGGGTCATTAAGGACGAGCAAGGTATCCTAATATATAAAAATAATAATTGGGAACTTATCGTACCTCCTAGTGACTTTATAAAAAAAGGAATACAAAAAATGATCCTGAGTAAATCAGGACAAGCTTGGATGACAGCTCCAAATCACCAGGGAGTGTATGTATATCAATCCAATCAAAATTATGCGACAGCTGTATGGAGAAAATTAACTACAACTAAAGGAAACGGAAATTTACCTAGCAATTTCATTACCTGTATCGCTGAGGATAAGTTAGGAAGCATCTGGCTAGGTACTGATAATGGCATTGGCATAATAAATTGTGGAGATATTTCAAATGAAGTTTGTGACGCGGATTTGCCTATTGTTTCTAATAATGGATTCTTGGGAACCTTATTCCAAAAAGAAACAATCAATGCCATTTCAATTGACGGGGCTAATAGAAAATGGATCGCAACTAATAATGGTGCATGGTTGCTGAGTGCAGATGGAAATACAATTATAGAGCAGTTCGATCATAGCAATTCTCCGCTCCCCTCTGATAGCATTACTCAAATAATGGTAGCCCCTTTAAATGGAGAGGTATTTATCAATACGAAAAAAGGGATGGTTAGCTACAGGGGCACCGCGACTCAGGCGGTTAGCAGTCAGCAGAGCATACATATCTACCCCAATCCAATTGCCCCTAATTATGAAGGCCCGATAGCATTTAATGGGCTAGTTGAAAACGCATTGGTAAAAATTACAGATTTGAATGGACAACTTGTTTTTCAAACCAGATCCCTTGGTGGCCAAGCTATTTGGAATGGGAAAACCTATGAAGGACGCAAAGTAGCATCTGGAATTTATCTTGTTTTTACAAGAGATGACAGTGGGAATGAAAAAAGTGTAGGGAAGATTGTTATTGCAAGTGGTCAATAAAATATTACTTTTTTTCTACCAACAATTCAAAGTTTTTGAAAGGCTTATACTTCCAACTACCAGGTTGCTCTGATCTTACTACACGATATAAAATTTGTCGCGCTTTATTAGTAGGTGCTTTTATTGCCGTATCTGCTTCATAGATGGGGAACTTTCTAAATAAAATCCCTTCTACTAATTTAAACTCATCGTTCCCTCTATAGCCTTTACTCATCTGCATATCATTCATGATGTCTGGAAGTATGATTGGTTCTAAACTTTCATTTTCTTTTGACACTATACTAAACAATGTTGTTTTGTTCGAGTTGTCAAGTAGGTAAATAACCAAATCTGGGAATCCGTCATTGTTTAAATCTTCAATTTCAGCAGCACTTACTTTTGCTCTTAATTCAATATTCACTTCTCTTACTTCTGCTTTAAATCCAATTGGTCGAATGTTTAAAACATTTTGTTCATTAGAACGGTTCATGCAAAAAACACGATAGCCCGCTTTACCTATTTTCATAGTACTATCATACCTTAAAGTCTTTTGTGCATTTGTTACAAAAGCGATTAACAGGAAACTGAAAAACAAGTATTTCTTCATATTTTGATTCATTACCTACCAAAGTTAATAGAATAGTTTTAATTTACTCTTCAAATGACCTTCCTATGCCTTTTTCGATAAAAGTACTCCCCTTGTCAACCTTTGAAACAATTCAAATTAGTGACTCTACTCAAAACAATAGTATAGAAATTGTCACAAAAGGGGGGCTTTTAAATGCTTGGAGGATGCAAAATGAACAATCTTCAATCAATATTATAGCTGGAAACGATTTTTCGAATGGATGGAGCGCATTTGAAAAAAATGGATTTAGGAGTGGCAAGATGAGCCCTTTTGCATGTAGATTAAACGAGGGTAAATATTCTTACGAGGGTAAAACTTATCAAATTGAAAAATTTTATTTAGGGGATCATGCGCTTCATGGGATTTTATATGATGCCCAATTTACAATTAAGTCAACTCATATTTCCGAATCTGCAGGCACCGTAATCTTACAATATGATTATCAAAGTTCAGATGCTGGATTCCCTTTTAATTATAGCATGGAAGTAGAATGGAAGTTAGAGAAGCATAATAAAGTAAGTGTTCAAACTACTATTACGAATCACACAAATCATTCCATTCCTATGGTGGATGGATGGCATCCTTATTTTACACTCGGATCAGCTGTCGACTCCTATACGCTCAAATTTGCATGTGCTGGGCAATTAGAATACGATGCTGCTTTATTGCCAACTGGCAGGATCCTTTCTGAGCATGGATTTGAGCAAGGGAAATTACTAAATGGTATTGAACTTGATAATGGATATGTACAAGAGGAACCAGCAAATTTATGTACGCTTGAAAATGATCGCTATGCCCTTTTCATTCAACCAATTAAAGGATATTCCTATTTGCAAATTTATACCCCTCCTGATAGAAATAGTATTGCCATTGAAAATTTGAGTGGCGCACCTGATTGTTTTAATAATAAAATAGGGCTCCAACTAGTGGAACCCTATGCGCAAATGGAATTTGCAACTTCTTATCAGTGTATTGTAAAATAAATTACTACAAGTTTACAACTGCAGTAATACTTACTTCGATATTCACGTTTCTTGGTAATGTTTTTACAGCAACGGTTTCACGAGCAGGAAAATCGGCTGTAAAATAACTAGCATACACTTCATTTACTTGCGCAAACAACTGCATATCACTTAGGAAAATAGTAGTTTTAACTACGTGTGCAAAACTAAGTTTAGCTTCTTCTAAAATTGCCTTTATATTTTCCATCACTTGCTTGGTCTCGGATTGAATATCCCCTAAAACCAACTCACCTGTAGCAGGGTTAAAAGCAACTTGGCCGCTTGCAAACATAAAGCCATTTGCAATTACCGCTTGACTATAAGGACCTATTGGGGTAGGTACTTTATTGGACTGAATGATCTGTTTTGACATATTATTTGATTAAGAATTGCAATTTCTTATTTTTCTATCAAATCACCACCTATTTTTGCAAAACAATTTAAACAATTTGGCAACCCTACTAATTATAGACACTGCTGGCGAAAAGGCCATGGTTGGCATTAGCCAAAACAATGAATTGTTGGCAATGGAGCAAAATGAGGTAACGAATACACACGCTAGTTTCGTGCAAGTTGCTATTGAAAAGGTGTTAGAAAAAGCGCAAATAAAGCTTACTACAATTGATGCAGTAGTTGTAACCATGGGACCAGGTAGTTATACTGGCCTAAGAGTTGGGCTAGCGAGTGCAAAAGGAATTGCTTATGCAATAGCTAAACCGCTTATTGGCCTGTCTACTTTAGCATTATTATCAAACGCAGCTAAATCCACTATTACATTTACTGAGCAGGTTGAAAATTTGCAAATATTTGCAATGATAGACGCAAGAAGAATGGAAGTATTTGGTGCTATTTTAAACAAACAACAACAATATACGCTACCAGAGCAATCCATCGTTTTAGATACACCCTACATAGAAACACTTTTGCTGCAAGGGCCAATATTATGTATCGGTTCGGGTGTTGAAAAAACTAAAACACTCCTACAGCACCCACAATTATTTTTCTCTGAAACATTGTATTCATTAAAGGACTGTATTCAGTTGGCTACAGAAAAGTGGGATGCAAAACAATTTGAAGATATTGCTTATAGCAGCCCTGCATACATAAAAGACTTTTATCAAAAGCCGGCTTAGGATTAAAATCTACGCGCTGCTACTTTTTTAGGTAAATACCTTTCGATTTTAGTAAAATTAATATATTAAAAAAAAATATGTTACAATTAATGTGTTAACTTTGTTGTCACAATATTAGTTCTTAACCCCCCAATAATTTATTATTGTTATGAATTCATCGTTACCACAATTACAACTTACTAATGGAAAAGAACCATTAAAAGTTGATTTGCTGCATAGTAAAAAAGCAGCAATGATTTTAAGAGCTTTAAACCACAAATTGCGTCAGCAAATTGTGAAGCTTATTGACGAGCATCAAAAGATGACCGTTACTGAGATTTATGTAAAATTGAGACTAGAGCAATCAGTCGCTTCACAGCATCTAGCTATCTTGAGAAGAGCCGGAATTGTAATCACTACAAGAGAAGGTAAGTTCATTTTCTACACAGTTGATTATAGTAGATTAGAGCAAGTAAACCAATTTGTTGAACAATTAGTTGGATAGTATGTCTTTAACATTAGCTCAATTCGAAACACTTATTAGTGACGAAGGCGTTCAAATAATTGACACAAGACCATCAGAATTATGGATGGATGGTCATATCCCAAACTCATTACACATCACTCCCGCCACTGTAAAATATGCAGTGGCGATGGGGTTGATTGAAAAAGAAACTCCAATTGCATTTATACTGCCGGATACCTTAGGTGAATCTGTAATTGCTTATTTTGAAAAAGCCGGATTTACGAACAGTAAAGGTTATTTGGAAGGAGGCTACGAAACCTGGTTGAATGCCAACAAGAAAATTGATTTATTAATTGAAGTAGAAGTGGATGAATTAGCCATGGATATTCCTTTTGATGAATTCTTAATGGTGTTAGATATCAGGACCGAAGATGCCTATGACCAAGGGCACATAAAGGATTCTATCTCCATTCCTTTACTTGAATTTCCTGACCCAGGAAGCATGTCAGAATTAGACGAACACTTTAATATCTACATTGTAAGTGAAACAGGTGAAAGTAATTCACTTGCTGCAAGCTTATTAAAGAAACAAGGGATTCACAATATTAGAATTGTAAAGGACGGATGGGAAGCAGTACAATTTTTAAAAGATAAATTCACAATCGAAAAAACAAAAGTGAAGCCTAATCCGGATTCGCTTTTAGAGGATTAGAAATTATTGCACTACTAATTTCCCGTGCTTTTGCGCATCAAATGTGTAACGCCATCTTCGATGCGTCCACAAATAATTAGATGGATTCATTTTTATCTTGTCTTCTAACATTTTAACATATTGAACAGTTAGTTGTCCATCATTAAAGTAATTAGGGGAAGTAGTCATTACTTCATACTCAGAATGGTAATACCCTCGTTTTACTCTATGAAAATGTACAAATACTTGAGCCGTGTTATTTAATTTTGCTCCTTTTTCAGGGCCTTTTACAAATGGTGTCAGTTGCCCAAAAAATGGTACCCAATAAGCTGATAAAGGATTGCCCGGATTTTGATCCGCCGCTAAAGCCAATGCATAAGGTCCGCCTTTTGTATATTTTTGAAAATGGCTTCTAAAATTAGTAGCCGGTATCATAATACTACCATAACGCATTCTCATCTTTAAAATCAACTTGTTAAAATACTGATTACTCAAAGGCATATAAACAGCAATAAAAGGATATTCCCCATATTTAGCAATACCCCAATTAGCGAACTCCCAATTAAAAAAATGTCCTGCCATAATCTGTACACTCTGCCCAGTCTTATATAAATCATTCAATACTTCCACATTCGAGCTAAATCTTTTTTCAAATGATTTGTCAGAGATAGATAATAATTTAATGGTTTCAATAAAGGAATCGGTTAACTGTTCATAAAAATCATTTGCAATTTTTTTTCGCTCTTCAATTGATTTATTTGGAAAGGCGATCGCTAAATTACTATTTACTACTGCTACTCTATATTTAATCACACGTTGTAAAATAAAAGTGATAAAATCACTGATGATGTACATGACACGCCAAGGCAATAAAGAGAATAAATAAAAAATACTATAAATAATAAAATACATACACTTGTTTTATAATCAATTGCTTGCAGGAGGATCAATCCAAGCATCGTTTTCTTTTAGTAGTTGAATTAATTCATCCACAGCAATGGCGCTATCAATATTCCGCTTCATTACCTCCTTGCCTTTATATAAAGTAATTTTACCTACCCCGCTTCCTACATAACCAAAATCAGCATCCGCCATTTCACCAGGGCCATTTACAATACAACCCATGATGGCGATCTTTAATCCTTTTAAATGATTGGTCACCTTCCTGATTTTTGCAGTGGTTTCTTGTAACTCGAACAATGTTCTTCCGCAACTTGGACAAGAGATATATTCAGTCTTTGAAATTCTTGTTCTAGTTGCTTGTAAAATTCCAAAAGCAGTTGCATTTAAAAACTGTTCGATGGAAGTATTATTCACATAGTTTCGGCCAGACACTTTCCCCATTTCATTTTCAGCTTCCTCATATGCTTTTGCAGTAAGGCCTAGACAAATTCCATCTCCCATACCTTCCAAAAATAAGGCGCCGGTTTCTGTTGCAAAATGAATCAAATGTTCGTCTGTACTTTCCCAAGCACTATCCGTGATTAGTATAACTGGAGTTTCAATTTTTAATTCCATCAAGCGAATCATCCTTCTTCTAACGGCAGGCATTGCATGCGCATGTTGACTACTCAAACAAAATACAACAGTTGGGTTGTTCGCGATTGCACTTAGTTGCTCATCTGAAATTTGATCATTGGTACTATAACAATCAAGTGAAACAAAATTGATTGATTCACTTTTTGAACTACTCGCTATAAAATTAGCCGCCTCAAATAAGGGTAAATGTTTTTGTACTCCACTCTTTGGCACCCAAGCAGCTGCTTGTTGAATAACTCTTAGCGTACCTGGCAATGGAATTTCTAATTGTTTATTACCGATATATATATAATCAGCTGCTGCATCTGCAATACTCCATTTGTCGGTCTGGGCATTATATTGATACCCTATTGCTTGTAAATCAGTTACCGAAATAGATTGCTTACGACTAAAGTCTGCAACCACTACCGGCACATGATGACCTCCAATATTTTCAACTGAATGTGTTACTCTTCTCTTATATTCAAAAGGACTATAAGTAAGCTGTTCAATTGGTGGAATCGTAGAAGCGCTAGTTGGCTCAATCGTATTATATCTTTTTACTAAATCCTTGCAAACAGGAATTTCCAACTCAGGATCCTCTGTCAAACTCACTCTGATCGTATCTCCAATTCCGTCTTCTAATAAAGTACCAATTCCAATTGCACTTTTTATTCTTCCATCCTCGCCGTCACCTGCTTCCGTCACACCTAAGTGTAAAGGATAACATTCCTTAAATTCATGATCCATTTGCTGAAGTAACAAACGATATGCTTGTACCATTACTTGCGGATTACTTGACTTCATGCTTAAAATAATCTGATGATAATCTAAGCTACGGGCAATACGTAAAAATTCCATTGCACTTTCAACCATACCCATTGCGGTATCACCATACCTACTCATGATACGATCACTTAATGATCCATGATTGGTACCAATACGCATTGCAGTTTGGTGGGTTTTACAAATAAGTACTAATGGAGAAAATCTTTCTCTGATGCGTTCTATTTCTTCTAAATATTCAGCATCTGTATATTCAATTTGTTCAAACTTCTTTTTGTCTACATAATTTCCTGGATTCACACGCACTTTTTCTACAATCGTAGCAGCTATTTCAGCAGCGTTAGGAGTGAAATGAATATCTGCAACTAGTGGAGTCTCATAACCCTTGGCGCGAAGTGCCGCTTTAATATTGGCTAAATTTTCTGCTTCTGTTTTGCTTGGAGCGGTGATACGAACTAATTCCGCACCTGCTTCAATGCACTTTATTACTTGCGCTACCGTTTTATCCGTATCCATCGTATCAGTAGTAGTCATAGTTTGAACCCTTATAGGTTGTCCTCCTCCTATAACTAAATGACCCACTTTTACTTCACGGGTAATAAATCGCTTATAAGCTGTTAGTGAATTACAATAGTATTGCATAATTATCTAATGTAAAGATATTATATAAAAGTAAAGATTGATTATCTCAATCCCTTTAAAAAGCCTTGTTGTAAAAGAATTTGCTTCATCATTTGTACATTTTTCTGTGTTAAAGAGTCACTTTTCAATGAATTCGTGTTTAATACAAAAAAGTAGGGGTGTTTGTTTTCCTCAATATAGCCAATTACCCAGCCTGCATTATTTGCAGTCGTATCAGAAGCGGCAATATAACTTAAGCGATAGTTTGCATTATCCTCTTTCAAAATCATTTTACGATACAATTCCTGTGCACGTTTCTGAAAATACAGTTCATTAAAATATAACTTTTTTATAAGTCCCAATTGCTCATCAGGAGTGATATGTAGTGAATTGTCCATCCAAAAGCGATTTGGGTCAGCGCTTACAACACCTTTTCCATAATGAATACTGTCAATTGTTTTCAATATTTCCTGTCTACCAATTTTTGCAATAAGCGCTTCATAAAATACACTTGAATCCGAAGCCACCCAAGTTGCAGGAGTACGATTAATATATCCCTTATCCAAGGCCACCAATGTAGGCAGGATAAAAAAAGTATTTAAAGGTGCATAAGCAGAATCCTTGTAACGGGACAAATTACTAATAGTAAATTGCTCTGAACTATTTTCCATGATGGCAAAAGTTCCTTGCATACCAGCACTATCCATCATTTTCACAATAGTACTATCCGACTTAACATTATTTGTTGAGCAAGAGAAAAATAGCACCGAGAAAATCACTAAAGAGAAAAAAGTACGTATCATAAAACCATTATTTATTAGAGAAATTAAAATGCCACCAAGTACCCTAAAATACGAACACCCTCTCGATTTTCGGGAGGGTGTTCGTTATAAAAATTTCTACTAGTCTATTCCTAATAACTCTACTTCAAAAATCAAAGTAGATCCTGGCCCAATCATTGGACCAGCTGAACGTTCACCATAAGCTAATTCACTTGGAATAAACAATCTCCATTTAGCGCCTACGGTCATTAATTGAACTGCATCCTGCCATCCTTTAATAACCCCGTTTAATGGGAAAGTAATAGGCTCGCCTCTTTGCACAGAACTGTCAAATATACCGCCGTCAATTAAAGTGCCATGGTAATGACATTTCACCTTGCTTTTTAAAGTAGGATGTTCTGTACCAGTACCTTCTGTTAATACTAAATACTGCATACCATTTGTCATTTTAACAACACCTGGTTTTTTTGCATTTTCTTCTAAGAACGCTTTTCCAGTCGCTCTGTTCATTGTGATTTTTTCTAGACTCATTTTATCTTGGTAGTTTTTAATACAAACATCAATTAAGCTATCAGGGATATCCGTTTTAGCGGTTACACCTGCAGCCATTCCCTTCTTAAACATTTCAAAATTTACATCTTGTAAACCCTGACCTTTTAAACTCTGTGCAATTCTATATCCCAAAGCATAAGAAGCGCTATCCTTGGTATTCATCATACTTGCTTCTTTATGAGATGTAATCTTTACTCCTACAGTTTTAATAGGCGCTTTTACAGCTGCCTTTGGAGCTACCGCAGTTTTAGTTTGCGCATTCAGCATCATAGTCGCTGAAAATGCCAAAATTGTACATATTCTTTTTTTCATAAATAGTCCTTTTTTGTGATTTAGGCCCTTTTAAAAGGTGCCCAAAAATACATTAGATATTTAATAGTTCTTGAATTCTTTCGTTAACTTTTTTCACTTCCATGCCGTCTACGACCAATTTCATCTGGGCCTTGATTTGAGCCGTACACAAATTGCCAATACTGCCTTCGTGGGTATGGTTAATTTGGGTGGAATACGTAAAATTGCCGGCCTCAATATCTATACCCACTTTTTTGTAAGCGTCTCTAAATGGCATACCGCCATTTACTAATTTATTAACCTCCTCTACACTGAACAAGAACTGATATTTAGGATCTTCTAATAGTCCCTTTTTCACTTCCATATTTTCGATCATTAAGGAAGCCATTGCGATACAATTTTTAAGTTGTGCAAATGCAGGAAATAAATGCTCCTTTAATAATTGTAGGTCCCTGTGATACCCAGATGGCAAATTAGTGGTCATCAACATGATCTCATTTGGCAATGCTTTAATTCGGTTGCAATAAGAACGAATTAACTCAAATACATCTGGATTTTTTTTATGCGGCATAATGCTAGAACCTGTTGTCAAGGATTCGGGAAAACCAATAAATCCAAAATTTTGGTTCATGAATAAACAGGCGTCCATACTGAGTCTAGCTAAAGTGTCCGCTATATTGGCCATCGCCATTGCTGTAACACGTTCTGCTTTACCTCTACCCATTTGCGCATATACCACATTATAATTCAATGCATCAAATCCTAACAATTCGGTGGTTCTAGTTCGATTAATTGGGAAAGAAGATCCATAACCAGCAGCCGATCCTAATGGATTTTTATTTACTACTTTATATGCAGCATTTAACATGGTCATATCGTCTACCAAGCTTTCTGCGTAAGCGCCTAGCCATAATCCAAATGAAGAGGGCATCGCTAATTGCAAATGCGTATAACCAGGTAATAAGTCATTTTTGTGGGCCTCACTTTTTTCTTGCAATAGCTTAAAAAAATCTTGCACCGACGCACTTAATCCAATCAATTCTGCGCGTAAGAATAGCTTAATATCTACTAAAACTTGGTCATTCCTACTTCTTGCACTATGGATCTTTTTGCCAATATCTCCTAACTTCTCGGTCAATAAAATTTCAACTTGTGAATGAATATCCTCAACACCCGCACCTAGCGTAAAATCACCTGCTTGAATCGTATTATAAATTTCAACCAATGCTTTCTTTAATTGACTTAGCTCGTCCTTTGTTAGCAAACCTACTTCGGATAGCATGGTCGTATGAGCAAGCGAACCCAATACATCATAAGCAGCAAGATACTGATCCATTGCTTGATCATTTCCAATTGTAAATTGTTCAACCTTGTCTGCTACTTTATTATTTTTTTGCCAAAGCTTACTCATAGTGAAAAGATGTTTTCAAGCAATTGAATATAGGTTACCACCCCTTCTTCAATTTCATTAATAAATATATATTCGTCAGCAGTATGACTTCGTGCTGAATCACCAGGCCCCATTTTTAAGGTAGGGAATGGCATTAAAGCTTTATCCGAAGTAGTTACAGATCCATAATAGCCTTTGTTCAGGGCTAACCCTGCTTTGATCATTACATGGTCTAATGAAATACCCGTTGAACGCATTCTCAAACTTCTTGGAGTCACTTCGGATTGGACATGTTCGCCAATGGTAGCTAATATTTCTTCGAAAGTATATAGTTCGTTCACGCGCACATCCACTACCATTTTACAAGTAGAGGGAACCACATTATGTTGTTTATTTTCAGTTTCAATCACTGTAACAGTCATCTTAACTTGACCTAGTAAGTCTGACTTTTTTTCGAATTGATAGTTTCGAAACCATTCCAAATCAGGTAATATCTTATACAGCGCATTCTCTCCTTCGTTTCTTGCCGCATGCCCCGACTTGCCCGTCGCAACAACATCTAAAACCAACAAGCCCCTTTCTGCAATAGCCATTTCCAATTGCGTTGGCTCTCCAACAATTCCAAATGAAATAGGAGGTAGTAAAGGCAAGACCAATTCAATTCCATCCTGGCCCGAGATTTCTTCCTCTGCTGAAGCTACAAATGCAATATTGTAAGGCAAATTTTGTTGATCATAATAAAATAAAAACGTAGCAACAAGACTTACCAAACATCCACCCGCATCATTACTTCCTAAGCCATATAATTTACCATTGCTTTCGAATGGACTAAATGGCTCTAACGTATATCCTTTATTAGGTTTAACCGTATCATGATGTGAGTTCAATAAGATAGTTGGCTTAGCCGCATCAAAATATAAATTGGTCGCCCAAATATTATTTTTTACTCTTTGTGTTTTTACGTTTCGTTCTAATAAAAAAGTATTTAAAATAACAGCCGTTCTATCTTCCTCTTTGCTAAACGAAGGGATAGAGATCAGTGTTTTTAATAAATTGATTGCATCTTTTTGTAGTGTAGTAACTACTTGTATATTTTGTTGTATGTTAAAGTCTTCTGACATTAGTTTATGATTGTTGTACCAGCAGTACCGTTAATTAATTCGTTCATTTTTTCGGCCTTTCCAATGATGACTGATTGTACACCACCGTCTAAGGCTAGATATGCGTTGTCGATTTTGGGGACCATTCCTTCGAAGATGATTTTATCTTCTTTAAGTTTGGCGTAACTGGGTCTTTCGATTTTCGCAATCACTGAACTGGGATTATTCACGTCTGATAAAACTCCTTCTTTCTCAAAACCATAAATCAAATGCACATTATAAGTAGCCGATAATGCGGTTGCAATGCTTTGTGCAATGGTATCGGCATTCGTATTTAACAATTGTCCTTTCCCATCGTGAGTGATAGGAGCAATAATTAATCTTATATTTTGTGCTAATAAATTTTCAATTTGTGGAACATTCACTTGGTCTACGTCACCTACAAAACCATAGTCAATAGTTGCATGAGATCGCTTATGTGCTTGGATCAAGTTTGCATCCGCACCCGACAAGCCCATAGCATTCACTCCTATGCCTTGTAATTGTGCTACAATATTTTTATTAATATATCCAGCATACACCATTGTAACAATCTTCAATGTTTCTGCATCTGTAATTCTTCTTCCATCAATCATTGTTTGTTCCACACCTAATGAAGCCGCCAACTGAGTGGCTAATTTTCCTCCTCCGTGCACTAAAATAGCTTGGCCTTTCACTTGCGCAAAAGCTTGCAAACATTGTGCTAACAATTCAGGATTGTCTACAATATTGCCTCCAATTTTAATGACGTATAATGATTCCATATATTACTTACTCGCTTCTATTTATATTATTGAATCGAACCTAATATTTCCGACAACACTGCTTGTGCAGCCCATACCCTATTTGATGCTTCTTTTGTAACTAAACTATTTGCCCCATCTAAAATCGCATCACTTAACTCTACATTCCTTCGCACTGGTAAACAATGCATCACTTTAGCATCATTTGAAGTAGCCAATTTTTCAGGTGTCAACATCCATGCGGCATCCGAGCATAGTACTTTACCGTATTCACTAAAGCTACTCCAGTTTTTTACATATACAAAGTCCGCATCTTGTAAGGCTGCGTCCTGGTCGTTTGTAATAGTTGCTCCATTGGTGTATTCCGTCGACAATTCATAACCTACAGGATGTGTAATCACAAAATCTGCTTCACCCCATGCATTCATCCACTCACTAAAACTATTAGATACACATTGAGGTATAGATTTAATATGAGGTGCCCAGGTTAATACAATTTTAGGTTTCTTCGTTTTAAAAGATCCACTTAACTCCATCTGCTCTTTAATGGTAATGATGTCTGTTAAAGATTGAAGTGGATGCAATGTTGCAGTTTCTAGGCTTACAACAGGAATACCGGCATACTTAATAAATTGTTGGATAATCTTTTCACTGTAATCTGCTTCCTTATCCTGTAAACTTGGGAAAGTACGTATACATAAAATATCAAAGTAATTGCCGAGTATCGGAGCAGCGTCTTTAATATGTTCTACTGTATTACCATTCATAATAGCCCCTTCGGTAAATTCAAGTGCCCATCCCTCCTTATCCACATTAAATACAATTGGCTCCATGCCTAAATTTTGCGCAGCAACCTGTGTACTTAATCTGGTTCTTAAACTAGGATTTAAAAATAGTAAGCCAATTCGCTTGTTCGCTCCTAAGGTTTTATCCATAAAAGGCTGTTGTTTGTAATCCAATGCCTTTTTTACAAGTGCATTGATATCTACCACATCCTTTACTGAAATAAATTGTTTCATATAATAATTTTAAGCGGTCTTTGAAAGTTGTTGAACCGCTTTATTTAATCCGGCTAAAAATAAATCAATCTCCTCCATCGATACTGCCAATGAAGGCAATAAACGAATCACATTTGGTTTGGCTTCGCCAGTAAAAATTTTATAATCGTTTAATAATACTTTTTTAGTATCCTGTAAATGAGCTTCCATTTCAAAACCAATCATTAACCCTCTTCCTCTTACTGTTTTTACACCTGGTGTATTTTTTAATGCTCCTATTAAGTAGGCGCCTTTTTGGTCAGCTGCTTGTATTAAATTTTCCTTTTGCATTACTTCAATCACTGCTAAAGCAGCTGCGCAAGCCAATGGATTCCCTCCAAAAGTGGTACCCAACATGCCGAACTTAGCTTGAATATGTGGCGCAATTAAAATGCCACCAATTGGGAATCCATTTCCCATTCCTTTTGCCATGGAATAAATATCTGCATTCACGCCTGCATGGTCATGTGCAAAAAATTGACCTGTTCTTCCATAGCCGCATTGCACACTATCTGCAATATATACTGCACCGTATTGATCACAATTTTTTCGAATCGCTTGTAGGAAAACATCGCTGGCCTCATAGATACCTGCTACACCCTGAATACCCTCAACAATTACTGCGGCAATTTCATTTGCATTTTCAGCAAAACAAGTTGCGAGTGCCTCTACATCATTCAAAGGCAAAAAGATAATATTATCTGTTTCGTTTACAGGTGCAATAATACTTGGATTGTCAGTAGCAGCAACGGCGAGTGAAGTACGACCATGAAATGATTTTTTAAATGCGATAATTTTTTTTCTGCCCGTATGAAACGATGCCAATTTTAATGCATTTTCATTTGCTTCCGCACCACTATTACAAAGGAATAACTGAAAGTCCTTTTTTTCACTTATCTCATTTAATGCAGTTGCCAATTGTTCTTGAATTGGCATCACTACCGAATTTGAATAAAAAGCAATGGCATGTAATTGATCTTCGATGCGGTTTACCCAATGAGGATGCGTATGTCCAATACTAATTACAGCATGACCACCATACATGTCTAGATATTCCTGTCCCTTGTCATCCCATACACGACTACCCGCTGCTTTAGTAATTGCAATTGGATTTAACGGGTATACTTTGAATAGAGACATTATTTAATAGTTTAGTATTTGTGAGTAGGTTGTAATGGTTGCCCTATTTAATGGGCTAGTTATTTATGAGTTAGAAATAATTTGCTTTTAATTGCAAGCCAATGGTTTCGGTTAGCCCAAATAATAAATTCATATTTTGAACCGCTTGTCCAACTGCTCCTTTTAATAAATTATCAATTACTGAATGAATCGCTACTTTATTTCCTTGTTGTTCTAAATGGATTAAGCATTTATTGGTATTCACGACTTGTTTTAAATCAATATTGTTTTTAGAAACATGCGTAAATGGATGCCAGTCGTAAAACTGCTCATACATAGCGTATAAGTTTTCCAAAGACTCATTTACCTGCACTACCGATGTTACAAATATGCCCCTTGTGAAATCACCTCTCCATGGAACAAAATTTACTTGCGGTTTTTCATTCCCCTGCAACTGTTGTAAGCTTTGAGTTATTTCGTGCAGATGCTGATGTTGCAATGTTTTATACGCCTGAATATTGTTCGCTCTCCAACTAAAATGACTCGTTGAAGACAAGCCTTGGCCTGCTCCAGTAGATCCGGTAATTCCTGTTGTATATACTTCTCCTAGCAAGCCTTTTTGAGCAAGTGGCAACAAACCCAATTGAATCGCTGTAGCAAAACATCCTGGATTCGCAATATTTTGCGCAGACTGAATCGCCGCTTTTTGCAATTCAGGTAATCCGTATACAAATTTTCGATCCCCTATTGTATCATTAGTTGACAATCTAAAATCCTGAGACAGGTCAATGATCTTAATAGTTGCATTGATGGGATTTGCTGCTAAAAATTCTTGAGCAGCACCATGTCCTACACACAAAAATAATACATCAATCCCTTGACTTATTGCTGAAGCAAAGGTCATTTGTGTTTCGCCTACTAAATCGCCATGTACACTGCTAATTAAAGCACCTGCATTACTTGTACTATGCACAAAGGAAATTTCTGTGTTGGGATGACGCAACAATACGCGCAATAGTTCTCCGCCCGTATAGCCTGCTCCACCTATGATTCCAACTTTAATTAATTGTGACATAATCGTATTTAATTATTTCTTATTCGATTCTTTAATATTATGATAGATGCTAGTTTGATTACCAAATATTTTGGTAAACCCTCTTACATCCTCTCCAGTCCAACCCGTATTCATTTCACCATACTTACCAAATTTGTCACTCATTAAATCGTTTGGAGATTCAATACCAATAATTTGGAAACGATATGGATTCAATTGTATAAATACTTCTCCAGTCACTTGTTCCTGTGAATTCGTAAGATAGGCTTCAATATCGCGCATTACTGGATCCAATATTTGGCCTTCATGCAACCAGTTGCCATAAAACTGAGATAACTGATCCTTCCATGATAATTGCCATTTTGTGAGTACATGTTTTTCCAATGCATGGTGTGCTTTTAAGATGACCATTGGAGCCGCTGCCTCAAATCCAACACGACCTTTAATTCCGATGATCGTATCCCCCACGTGAATGTCCCTCCCAATTCCATAAGGACCTACTATAGATTGTATAAATTGGATTGCATCTGTTGGATGCGTGAATGTTTTTTTATTGACAGTTTTAATTTCTCCTTTTTCAAATCCAATGACTAATTCTTCAGACTCATTTTGCTTTGTCATTTGAGTTGGCCAAGCAGTTTCAGGTAACATTCCTTTTGAATTCAAAGTTTCTTTACCACCA
>Ga0208916_10000506_pt1 | contig 18333 bp, 26 predicted proteins | sample DEB19_08_DNA_5_FD_184523 | JGI IMG/M metagenome (GOLD analysis project Ga0208916, IMG submission 184523) | Aqueous microbial communities from the Delaware River and Bay under freshwater to marine salinity gradient to study organic matter... | ecosystem: Environmental > Aquatic > Marine >... | reverse complement strand
CGCGACCATTGAACAGCAGATTGCTGAGTTTGCCGAGGCTAAGGACGCCTCCGGCAATCCCAGCCGTCCGTATTTCGATGCTGTGCGCGAGGACGTGTTTAACCTGGTGCCCGCTCTCCGCAACCAGTTCCCCACGGATTCAGTCCCCAAGCTTCTCGACCGAGCCTACAACATCGCCATCCGCACAAATGATGGCGTTTCGGCGCAGGTCGCTAAAGCCGACCAGGAGCGAATCCGAGCCGACCTGGAGAAACAGGAGAGAGCCAAGAGAGCCGCGCTTGCCAACAAGTCCTTTGCGCCAAGCGGACCCGCCCCCGGATCGGAGGCTGGGAACGCTACTTCAGCAACAGACTTGCGGGCCACGATCAAGCGGGCCGCCCAGAAAGCTTGGGGCGGAGCAGACGCGAGGATCAATTAGGCCCGCATCCAGAAAATAGGATGCGGTAAAAAATGGCTATTCCCGGCCTTTCAGAAATCGTCACCACGACGATTCAGAGCCGCTCCGGCGTGCTTGCGGATAACGTTTCTAAAAACAACGCGATCCTCAACCGCCTGAGCAAAAAGGGCAACATCAAGCCGGTCAGCGGCGGTGATGTGATCCTTCAGGAACTCGATTACGCGGAAAACGGCACCTACAAGCGTTACTCGGGGTATGAAACCCTCGATGTGTCGCCGTCGCAGGTGTTCACCTCCGCGAGCTACAACTACAAACAGGCGGCGGTGGCTATCACCATCTCCGGCCTGGAAGAACTCCAGAACGCGGGCGAAGAACGCATCATCGACCTGCTGGAATCGCGCATCCGCAACGCGGAACGCACCATGGCGAACAACCTGTCCCTGGATATGTATTCGGACGGGACCGCATCGGGTTCCAAGCAGATCGGCGGCCTTCAGCTGCTCGTGTCCGACAGCCCGTCCACCCCAACCGTGGGCGGCATTTCGGCCTCGACCTGGAGCTTTTGGCAGAACCAGCAGGCCGCGTTCGGCACGGCTGCGAACGGCTCGATCTTGGGGGCGATGAACAGCCTCTATACCAAGCTGGTTCGTGGCAATGATGTCCCTGACCTGATCATTGCCGACAACAACACCTACACCCGTTACCTGAAAGAGCTTCAGGTGATTCAGCGCGTGGCTTCGGACGAGACTGCCCAGGCCGGGTTCGTCTCCCTGAAGTACATGAACTCGGATGTGGTGCTGGACGGTGGTTACGGCGGTAACTGCCCGGCGGATCACATGTACTTCCTCAACACGAACTACATTTTCTTCCGGCCTCACAGCCGGCGAAACATGGTTCCAATTGGGGATGACCGGTTCTCCGTCAACCAGGATGCCTTGGTTCGACTGATTGGCTTCGCGGGCAATATGACCGTGAGCAATCGGTTCCTCCAGGGCGTCGGCACGAACACCTAAGGAGGACTGCACACATGACTGCTGGTACTTACTCAACTGATCCGCTGATTGCGGCTGGATCGCTGGAAGTCAAAACGACCGACCCGCTGTTCGCGGTGGGTACGGTTGTGAAGATCAACAGCGACAACATCGCTGCCCGCATCGGCAAAGTTGCCATGTACATCAAAGCTTCGGGTGTCATCGGCAATTCTCTGTACTGCACCGTGGACCTTACGACCGTGAGCTGCCTCGCCACCTCGGTGGACGGCGGTTCCGGCACTGCGTACTTCCGCAACGGCTCCACGGCCTTTGCGGCTAACGAATACGGCTGGGTCTTCTGCGTCAAAACTGGCGCCGGCATCCCGCAGTAACGAAAGGAAAGGGAGGGGAGCAATCCCCTCCCAATTCTCTATGGTTCTACCGCGCTCTCACGCCCTTTCCGGCCTCACACTGGACGATGGATTCAAAATCCAGGAGCCGGTGTCGCTTGCTTTTGACCCGTCGTCATTCGAGGGGACAATTGCCAACCTCCATCAAGCGGCGGAGGCAAAGCGGGCGGCGAAAGAGGCTAAACGAAAAGAACGTGCCGACGCGCCGGCTGAGTTTAGGCCAATCCGTGACGTGATCCCCTTTACCGAGGGCCGCGCGGTGGGCTGGAAGCTCCAGGAGCACTGCCTTGGGGCCAAGGCTCGTAAGTGGCCTAACATCACGCCGTGGGAGTTCAGCGGCCAGTCTATCGCGATCTGCGGTGGCGGCCCCTCGCTAGGCCATAACCTGCATGTTCTGCGTGACCTGCAGAAGCGCGGGACCAAGGTGGCGGTGATCAACCGCACCCAGGACTATTTGCTCAATCTACCGAAAACCCACGGCGTTCCGTGGATCAAGCCTTGGGCTGGCGTACTGCTAGAGCCGACCCCAAACGCTGCCGGATACATGACACCGACCAGCGGCGTTCGGTATTACATCAGCTCCCAGTGCGCTCCGCAAACCTTCGACAAGTTCGAGAAGTCAGAACACTACATCTGGCACGCCAGGGCTAAGCCTGAGCTCGAGGCCTGCCTAAACGACCAGGAAAAGGCCCTCATGGTCCCGACTACGGGTTCAACCTGTGGAATGCGGGCAATAATGCTGTTTTACATGATGGGCTTTACCAACATTCATCTGTTCGGGTTCGACAGCTGCTACAGCAATTTTCAGATTGAAAACGGCCTGTTTGGCAAGGATGGGGCGCCGCAGCTTCACTCCTACCACAAGCCCGAAACGATCCACGACCTGAAGGAAATGTGCGTCAAGGGCTTTGCCGATGGCGACCGCCGCTATTTCGGCAACGGCAACATGTTCGCGCAGGGGGATGAATTCCAACGTTTCATGGAGTGGCGGAACGATTCACTCGCCAGGAAACGCTTGGATGCCCACCGGATCATTGTCCACGGCTTTGGGCTGATCCCCGACATCGCCCGAGAGTACGGGTGCCACATTGACAACATCAAGGATGCTGCATGAACGCCTACGCTCATACGTTCGATAGCTCAAAGTTTGACTTCGGCTCGAATAGTTTCAAGCCGGAAGAAGATACCGCGCGCCCCATCTTCTACATGGACGAAATTGCCGACCCGGTGTCTGGCAACCTCGTGAAAGTGGAGATGATCAAGATCCAGAGCCCCGGCGAGGCTTTGGCTGTGTACGGCGGCAAGGTTCGCCCCGAGGACCGCGCCCGCTTCCCACGCCAATACGACGCCTTCAAGAAGGGCGAAACCCTCTCCGAGGGCACCCCGCTCACCCAATGGAGCGAAGTATCCGCCAACATCGACTTCGTTGCCCAGCTCCGTGCCTATGGCTTCCAGACCGTCGAGGATGTGGCCGGCATGGCTGATGCGGCTCTGCGGCTGTTCCACGGCGCCCTGACCCTCAAGCGCAAGGCTGAGCGTTTCCTGTCCGAGCAGGAAAAGAAAAAGAACATGAGCGCCCAGGACGAGGCCATGGAATCTCTAAAGGCCGAACTAGCCGCGCTCAAGGCCCAGATCACGGCCCCGAAGGAACGCCAGAAACCCGGCCCGAAGCCTCGCGTACAGGCTGAAGCCAACTAATGGCGCTTCTCGACCTCATCCAGGATGTGTCGCGGCAGTTGGGCATGAGTACGCCCACTGTTGTGATGACATCTTCCGACCAGCGAGTGCTTGAACTGCTGGTGATGGCCAATTCGACTGGGGATGAGTTGTCGAGGCGCTATGAGTGGCAGGAACTTACGTTCCTGGCGCAGTTCACTTCTACGTCAACGATTGACCAGGGGTATCTGACTGGCTCAATTGCCACCGATTACGGGCGGTTTGTTGACCAGACCTTTTGGGACCGCGATCTGCGCCAGCCCATTATCGGGCCGGTGACCGCCCAGGAGTGGCAGTCTGACATATCGTTCGCGGTAGTCGGACCGCCGTACAAGTTCATCATCCAGGCCGATGTGCTCAAGGTTGGCCCCACTGCGGTGGGCGCCGGTCATACGATGGTGTTCAACTACATTACCAAGAACTGGTGCCAAAGCTCTAGCGGCACCGGGCAGACAGCATTTGCGGCGGATACGGACACGACCCGTATTCCGCAGGAGCTATTCAAGCTCTCGCTGATCTGGCGTTGGAAGCAGGCTAAAGGGCTTGCCTACGCCGAGGACATGGAATCCGCCGAAGAACAGATTGAACGCTACACCGGCCAGAATGCAGGCCGGCGTGTCCTGTTCATTGGTGGCCAGGGTATTTACTACCTCGCGGAGAACGTCCCGCTTGGGGACTGGCCGCAGGTCCCGCCCTAGTGCGTCGAGCCCTTCGCCCCCTGCCGGCGACGATCAACGTATCATCCCCCACCAGCCTACCGGCCCCGGTGGGGGGATGGAACGCACGCGACGGGCTGGCAAATATGCCGGTGACCGACGCCATCGCCATGGACAACTGGTACCCCGAAGCGACGGATGTGCGCCCACGCCCTGGTTCGGATACCTACGCCTCAGGCCTGGCCGGGCAGGTGGAAACCATCTTCTCGTACTCCAACGGCGCCAACCTGCGGATGTTCGTAGCCTGCGGTGGGATCGTCACGAATATCTCAACGGTACAGGCCAGCGGCACCGCCCTTACGACCGCCACGGTTGCTACAGGATTTACCGAGGACCAATGGCAATACCGGAATTTTGGCACGCCTGGCGGTAATTTCATGGTTGCCGTGAATGGCGCCGACGCACGCCAGATTTACGATGGGACCAATTGGTATGCGGGTTCGGTCTATGCCGCCGCCACCATCGGTAATTTCTCGGACATAGAAGTATTCCAGCGCCGCATTTTCTACGCGGAAGAGGGCACGCTCAGGTTCGTCTACCACACTAATTCGGATGCTATAGGCGGGACGGTTTCAGCGTTCAATCTCGCGTCCCTGCTCGACATGGGCGGCTATATTCAAGCCATCGGCACCTGGACCCGTGACGGCGGTTCGGGGATGGACGATCTAATCGCCTTTATCTCGGATAAGGGCCAGGTCGCCATTTACCAGGGCCTTGACCCGGGCGACGCTAATTCTTGGTCGCTTCTGGGTGTGTACCGCATCTCCGCGCCATTGGGCCAAAGGTGCGCGCAGAAGTACGGGGGCGACCTCATCATCGCCACGGACTCAGGGATTTTACCGCTTTCTGCGGTCGTATCCGGTCTAGTCCAGCAGCAGCCCTATACCGACAAGATCCGCACGGCGATTAACGACGCGGTGAGGCTCTACCACGACCATTCCGGCTGGCAGCTAAAGTATGTCCCGTCGCTGAATTGGCTGCTGTTCAATGTCCCCGTTAGCTCTGGGGCGTACCAGCAGCAATTCGTGATGAACACCCAAACCATGTCTTGGTGCCGGTTTAAAGACCTCCAGGCCAATGTCTGGGAGAACCACAATAATCTGGTTTATTTCGGCACTGACGGCAGCGTGATCGAGGCCGGCACGGCTTCGGATGCCGATGACGGCAATAACATCAATGTGGACGTCCGGCAGGCAGCCTCGAGCTTTGGGGCGCCGGGGCAATTGAAGCAATTCAAGCTTTTCCGCCCGCTCATCAATTCGGACGGCGATTTGCCGCTCGCGACCGACATCAACGTCGATTTTGCCGACACCATCCCGACAAACATCCCGACAACCACGCCCGTGACGGCGGCGGTTTGGGATGTCGCGACGTGGGACGACTACTACTGGGCTGACGGCCCTGTACCGACACTGTTTTGGCAATCTACCGGGGGCTTGGGGACTTACGGAAGCGTCCGCATCAAGGGGCAGATCAACACAATTTCTGTCCGCTGGTACGGGACTGATGTGGTTTTTGAACCTGGAGGTATGCTATAGATGATTTCAGTCGCCACGCCTGATGACCTGCCCGAGATTTGCGAACTTCTCCGGGCCATGCACGCCGAAAACGGCGTCGGTCAAGTGAACGACGAAAAGGCCCTAGGGGTCATCACCCAACGCATTAATGACGGCGGCTGCATGATCTGCAGGCAGCACGGTCGTTTGGTGGGCTCCGTGGCGATCTACAAAGACACTTGGTGGTATTCGGACGAAAAGGTCTTTTTTGACCAGTGGTTTTTCGTCCATCCCGAGTTTCGGGCTTTTGGTCACGCAACCCGCCTTCTGGCCGCGCTGAAGCAGGCTTGCCGCAACACTGGCGTCCCGCTGGTTCTCCATGTGGGGACGCCGATTGATGCGTTGTCCAAGCTTAAATTCTTCAAGAAGCACCTGACTCCTTTCGGTGGGAGCTTCGTGTTTTACCCCGATGCAGGGGCGAAGGCGGCTTAAATGTGTTTCGGCGGTGGCGGACAGGCTCCCGACCCGGTAGCGACGGCGCAGGCTCAGAGCGGCATCAACAAAGACGCCCTGATTACTGCGGCGGGGCTCAATCAGATCAAACAAACTGGTCCGTTCGGGAGCGTAAGCTATTCGGGCGACATTGGATCGCCTGACCGCACCCAGACCACTACGCTTTCCCCGGAGCTTCAGAAGCTTCTCACGGGACAGACCGACGCCAGCCAAAGCCTCACGGATCTTGCCAACCAACGCCTTTCCGGCGCTCCCAGGACAGATTTCCAGCTTCCACAGAACCCCTCGACCTATGGGGACACGTCTTGGAACACCCCGCTTGCGCGCGGCGATGCGTCTTGGAATTCGCCGCTGCAGACTAGCGCGGCCACGACCTCTGGCAACTTTGTCACCAGTGTGGGCGCCGCTCCGCTCCAGTATGGCTTTGACTCTGGCGGCCAAGCTCAGCGCAGCCTCGACTTCTCCGGCGCTCCATCGCTGAACACGGATTTCTCAGGCCTCGCCAAACAGGCCCAGGACGCCAACTACGCATCTCAGACCCAATACCTCGACCCGCAGTTCGACCAGAGCGAACAGCAGATGCGCTCACGTCTATCAGCCCAGGGCATCACCCAGGGCTCTGACGCCTACAATCAGGAAATGGCCAACTTCGACCGCTCCAAGCAGTCGGCCTATTCCGACGCCCGCAATCAGGCGGTTGGCCAGGGGAACGCCCAGGCCAACGCGCTGTTTGGCCAGAACCTTGCCGCGCGTCAGCAGGGCGTAGGCGAGGCTACAACGCAGGGCAACTTTGCCAACTCCGCCCTTGCTCAACAGTTCGCCCAGAATCAGGGTCAGGCCGGGTTTTACAATGCCGCGCAGGCGCAGGGCTTCGGCCAGAACATGGCCAATGCGCAGCTTAACAACCAGGCTCAGAACGACGCTTTCGGCCAGAACGTCACGAACGTCGGTCTCAATAACGCCGCGCTTTCGCAGAACTTCGCGCAGGGCATGGACCTTTCCCGGTTCAATAACCAGGCGCTTGGCCAGCAGTTCCAGCAGGGTATGCAGATTGGCGATTACAACAACCAGCTCTACAACAACAACCTGCAGAACCAGATCCTGGGCCGTAATCAGAACATCAACGAGGCGATGGCGTATCTCAGCGGCACGCCGATTTCTGGCCAGCAGTACCCGACATACCAGCCGATTAGCCAGAGCACGGCGGCGCAGGGTTCGCCTGATGCCGTTGGTCTGGCCGGCAGCAATTACAACGCTCAGCAGCAGGCGCGCGCAGCCATCCTAGGCTCTATCTTTGGGGCGGTCGGGAAAATTGGCGGCGCGGCGATGGGGGCCTAAGCATGGCACGCCGTCCCACTCATTCGCCATATGCGGCCCAGGCCTCCCCGCAGGTAACCGACCCGTATTACGGCGATTACTCCGCTCTAGCGCAGCAGTTAGCACAGTCGCGAACCCGACCAACATTCTCTATCGGTCAGGGTATTGCAGACGCTACCGGGGATATCGTCTCCGCGTACTTTGAAAAGAAGGCGCGCGAGAAGGCGGAGAAGTCTCAGCAGGCAGACATAAGCAACATGGCGCTTGCACAGCAATTCGCCATGAAACCAAACATGACGCAGCAGGACGCCAATAACATGATTGGCGCCCCGACGCCCATTGATAGCCAGGTCTTTGGTCAGCCCGCGAAACCGCAGGAACGCGCGGCATCTGCCGTCAGTATGCTTAATCCACGCAACGCCGTAAAATCCGGCCCTGATATTGCCGACATTGCGCGCCAGTTCGCGCCGCCGCAGGGCTTTACTGGGGTTCTCGGTGAGAACCAGCGCGCGTTTAACAACGGTCAGCAGGTGGCGGCTGGCCCGGACAAGCCCATGCCCGTTCGCGAACCCAAGACGGTCGAAACCAAGCAGGGCGTTTTCACCCTAAATCCTGACGGGACGCTCGGCAATCGTCTCGGAGATTCCAAAGGCGAAGCAAAAACGCCATCCACCAAATTCGCGTTTGACCGCGAGCTTGGGAAAAACCGATCCGTCACGTCCGAAGAAGAGTTGGCACAGCCGGATCGTTTCGCGCCCCCGATTACCGCGCCATCGGTAAAGTTGTTCAATAGGAGCGGCCAAGAAATTGGCACGGGCGACCCCAACGATCCGTCAATTCAAGACAGAATTACGTCTGGTGAGGTGCGGACTGCGCCGCCGCGTCAATTTAGCGGTGAGCAGAGCAAGGCTGCTGGATTTGCCAATGACGCCCTCACATCAGAGGAAAACGTTGCCAAGCTGATGAACCCGACCGACCCGAAGGCGAAGAAATTCGACCCAACAGGGAACCAAGGCTGGTCACTTACCAATTACACCAGCTCACCCGAATTGCAGAAGTATAAGCAGGCCAAAAAGAACTGGGGCCTCGCTGTGCTGCGTCAGGAATCGGGTGGGGCCATCACCGAGGCCGAAGCCGAAGAATACGCAGACGCCTTTTTCCCGAAATTTGGCGATAAGCCAGAGGTTGTTGCCCAGAAAAAAGCGCAGCGCGAAGAAAAGGTAAGAGGCGTCATTAGCGCATCTGGTGGCGCGTATGAGGCCAACTTTGGCAACAAAAAATCCTCTGCGCCGGATGGGATAGACCCGTCCGTTTGGGCTCACATGACAGATGAAGAGAAAGCCCTATGGCAGAAATGACCATAGAGCAAAAGCGGGCTATCGCGATGGCGTCGGCGCGCGCCCGCATGGCCCAGGCTCAGCCTGAAGAGGCCCCACAGCCTGAGAACGCTGGTGTGGGCTTCCAGGACATGGTGACGCGCGGGATGACTGGTGGCGTGAGCGATTACGTCTCTGCCGGTGGACGCTACCTTGCGGACAAGGCGATGGGGCGCGGGGATAGCTTCAACGATGAGCTTAAATCCGTCCGCCAGGACAACACCGCCTATCGTGATGCGAATCCGGTAAAGGCTTACGGCGGGGAAATTGGAGGCGGCATTGTCAGCCCGGCATTTCGTGGGATCTACGGCGCGGTCGATAAAGGACTGACGTCTGCCGGCAATATGATCGGCAAGCAGATCCCGCGCTATCTGGGGTATGCGGCCCAAGGCGCGGTACCGGGTGCTCTAGTGGGCGCTGCGGGAGCGGAGGGCGAAGGCGGTGGCTTGCCATCCGTTGGTGCTGTTGGTCGTGGTGCTGCGATGGGTGGCGCCGTTGGTGGCGCCATGGGCGCCGCTGTCCCTGCGATTGCTGAGGGCGCGCAGTGGGCCGGAGGTCGCATCAAGGATGCAGGGCAGACGATCCTTGACCATATGCCAAACGGCCAGGAGTCATCCACTGGCCGCCGCGTGTTCCGCGCTCTCCAAGCCGATAAGTTAACGCCGGATCAGGCGTTGGCTGCGGCTAGAGACATGGGGCCGCAGGCCACACTGGCTGACGTTTCGCCCAATCTGCAGGCGCTGGCTGAAAACGCCGCTACCCGTCAGGGCGCGACGCTCAATGCCGCGAAATCTACGTTTGAAGGGCGGCAGTCCGGCCAAGGATCGCGCGTTATTGACGCGATAGAGCAAGGCATGGGGCCTGAGAACTTTTCTCAGACTACTGAGGCTTTGTTTAAGCAGCGGAGTGCTGATGCTGGTCCGCTGTACGAAAAGGCCTTCGATGAAAAAAGAACTACAACGGCTTTGAGAAGTGAGCTTCTTGATAGGCTACAGACGAGGCCAATCTTTCAGCAGGGATTGCAGCGCGGCATTACAGATATCCTGGATGAGGGCGCCATTACCGGCAAAACCGCGTCAATTTACTCAACGTATTTGGACGGTGAAAACCTTAATGATCCGAACCTGATCATTAAAAAAATGCCGACACTGCGAGTTCTTGATGCCGCAAAGCGAGGGCTTGATTCAATTCTTAGCTCTGGCGCTGAAGAGGTCCGCAATCCAGTAACAGGAAAAATGACGCAGCGGGGTATGCGCGTCGAGGAAATGCGTAAGGCGCTAGTAAATGAACTCGACAGCTTGACGGACGGAACATACAAGGCCGCCCGCAATGCTTGGGGTGGCCCTTCGCGGGCGCTCGAAATGATGAATGAGGGGATGGATTTTATCAAAAGCGGCAAGAGCGCCCTTGATGTTGCTGAGGTTAAGGGGCTGACAGACGTTGACAAGCAATTCATGCGCATCGGCGCAAAGCAGGCCCTGGGTGATTTGGTGGAAAACACCCAGGACGGCGCGAACGTTGCCCGTCGCCTCTTTAGCACGAAAATGATGCGGAACAAGCTTGAGGCGCTTTTCCCGGATAAGGGCGCCTTTGATGAATTCGCCAAGCAGATGGGCGCGGAAAACAAGTTCTTTGAGACAAGCCGCAATGTGCTGGGTAATTCCCGCACCGCGTTCCGCAACGCCATGGCTAATGACGAGGGTTCCGACCTATCGGGGATCGCCGTAGAGGCCGCCAAGGGTAACTTTGGGGGGGCTGCGATGAACGCCGCTAGGACGGCTGGTAGGGCACTTACTCGCCCCTCAGCCGCCGTTTCTGACAGATTGGCCCCGCTGGTTTCACAGGACCCTAAAGAACAGGCGGCCCTATTAGAGCTTGCCCGTAAGCGTGCCGCTATGGGTCAAATATTCGGATCGCGCACGTTGCCGCTATTGGCCCGCACACCTCCCGCGCTGTTGTCCACGACAACGGGCGGATCAAACCAGAGGCCATAACGAATGCGGTGCGCAGTCTGCCACATCACGGTCGCGGCAATCCAACCGAGGGCGAATATCGTCACGGTTTCTTGGCCCCAGACCCATTCAATTGATTTGAACAGGAATCCCAAGGCCAGCAGGCCGCAGAAGGTGAGGATGTTCAATAAAAATATCATGGTGGCCCAATGAGCGGCTTTGACGGCAACGGGACATTTATCCTCCCGTACAATTGGCAGACCGATAAAGCCAATGGGATCAAGATTCGCGCAGATCGCATGGATGGTCAAGACCAGGCTATTGCCGATGGCCTGACGGACTGCGTTACTAGGGATGGGCAATCCCCGGCCACGGCGAACCTACCCATGGGGGGGTTCAAGCACACTGGGGTAGCCCTGGCGTCGGCCAGGACGGAGTACCTACGGGCTTCCCAGGCCCAGGACAACGACCTCACGTATTTCACCACCGCCGGGACTATCGACGCCTACACCTTGACCCCGGCGCCGGCCATCACCCCGCCCTATACCGGGGGGCTGTCATTCCTAATCAAGATCCACGCCACCAGCACGTCTACGACCCCGACCCTTTCGGTGTCGGGCGGGACCGTGGCGACAATCGTTAACGGCGACCTGTCGGCCCTAAACGCCGGGGATCTGGTAGCAGGCGGCCAATACCGCGTGTCTTGGGAAGCTTCTGCCGGCAAGTGGCTTTTGCCAAACAAAGCGCAGGCGAACGTCTGGGGGCTTACAAGCGGCGGGTTCTACAACACCAGCTTTGCCGCGACCACGGCCAACGCCGTTTACACGGTCTACCCGCCCACCGCAGGCATGTATGTCGGCCTGAACAATTCATCTGTTTCGGCGGGCAAATTCCTAATGCTGGTCTACGTCGGGCCTTACCCGCTTTACGTCTACGGCACGATTAACGGCGTCGCCGGGACTGTCTCATTTACGCAGCGGCAGACTATCCCGCTGAGCTGCACCACAACGGATGGATGGGTCTAATGGTCGCTTTTGCTAATGGCGTATGGAACGGGATTGCACCTCCTAAGAAGCTGGCGGGTAAATCATATCCCCCAACAAACCTAGTCCCATACGGCCCCACCGACGTAACGGTTACTGCAAACAGGCTTTACTCGGTTCTGTTTTATGTCCCCGAAACAACCACCTTTGCAGGGGCTAAGGCATACAACTCTGGCGCAGCGGATAACGGAAAAAAGTTCCGCATCGGCCTTTATACCGATGTGGGCGGCCCGGGCGCGCTGATTAAAGACTTCGGCGAAGGAACGCTAACCGGAGCGTCTGGGCTTCGCACGTTGGCTTCGTCGGTGACTGTGAACGGGCCTCAATGGGTGTGGCTTTCGTTCATCTCCGACACCACGCCTGTTTTTTACTCGCTCTGCACACTATTGCAGGTGTCAAGTGTGGGGTTCAGAACCCCGACCCCGATTACCACGCAAATCGGCACCTTCAGCCCGGACGCCACGGGCTGGCCCATCGGGGATTATGCAGCCCAGGCTTATGGGGCGCTCCCATCGACCGCTCCGACATCGACCAACACCATTGTTGATCCTGGCTCTGGCGGGACGGTCCCGGCCATGTGGCTTTACGTATAGGTGATCTATGCCCGACCTTTTTTATGAAAACGGCCAAATTGTTGCGGTGGTGATTAACGAGCCGACGCTGCAGAGCAAACTCACCGACCAGGAAAAGATGACGTTTTTCGGCTGCGACCATCCAGATCAGACGGTGTGGCAGAACATCCGATGGCTTGAGACTGACGCACGAAACCAAGACGGAACACCCAAGACCACGCTCCAATTGACGGTGCAAAGCATGGTGACGGCGGGACTCATTACACAGCAGAGGGCCAACGAAATCCTTTCCTGAACAGCGCGCCCCGACCCCCTGGTGAGACAAGGGATCGGGACGACTTCCAAGCCACACCTATTAAGGAGATGTGAGTTGGCTCCAGACACTAGCAGACAAGACCGCAGAGAGTCCGACCGAGTTTTTGACCTAATGAACAGTCGGATCGGTGAACTGGGGCAACAGCTTCAGGCGCACATTACAGACTGCTCGGCACAGTCACGCCGGCTGTTTTGGGCTGTCATAGGCACCCTAGCCTGGCTGGTTGGGAACGGTCTGGTGCTGCCTGTCGTGGGAAAATTCATGGGCCACGAATGACCCCCAAATTCCCAGACGGGGCACTACAAGAGGCGGTTGACGCTCTTTCGGTGTGCGGGGGGAACCAAACTAAAGCGGCTGAGTCGTTGAGCGTGAATATAAACACGTTCAAACATAGGATGAGGCAGGCCCGTTTGGAGGGGCTTACGCCCCTTAAGTTTCCAGAGGTCGTAGACACTACCGACCTTCAGAGCATCATCGCGGGGCTGCGGTCGGAGTTGGATGAAGCACGCGAACGGCTTTCCAAGGCATCGCGGCCACACTTCACGATCAAACAGGAATTGCGAGCCACTAGCTCAAAGATCCGCGTGGTGTGCATCGGTGACGCGCACGACTCACCAGCCATTCCCGACAAGTCACGATTTGAGTGGATGGGCAGGTACATCCGCGACACCAAGCCAGACTTGGTTATCCAGATTGGCGATTTCGCCACGATGGACAGCCTATCGACGCACACACCGAACCACACCCTAGACGGCAAGCTCAAACCCTCGTTTGAGAACGATATGGGCAGTTTCAACCTTGCTCTGCAGGCGATGCAGATCGACGGGGTAGACCGGCATATCACATTGGGGAACCACGAACGCAGGCTGTACGCCTACGAGAACGAGAACCCGGAGATGGCCGGTAAGCTGTCCGCAACCATCGACAGCATTTTGAAGAACAACGGCTGGACCTATAGCCCATACGGCACGCCCTACTCGGTGGGCGGCGTCTCCTTCGTGCACGCCTGCCTAAATAAACTTGGCAAAACCTATGGTGGCAAGAACGCCGAGGGTGGGGCCATCGCCAACGACGCTATTGGTGATTGGGTCATCGGTCACAGCCACGTTGAACGCCGTCACCGCGCGCCGAAGCTTGGGCACAACAACTACATCCAGATCATTAACGTTGGCTGCGCGCTCCCTGATCAGCATATCGAGGACTACGCACAGCACTCTCTGACTGGTTGGTCATACGGCATCGCGGACATGAGCATCCAGCATGGTCATGTGCAGGACTATCACTTTGTGAGCATGGCAGCATTAGGAGAACGCTATGGCGTGGCTGCCTAAGACCCTCCGCATCGGGTACGAGACATATAGCCTAGAAGCTATGGCCGCGACCGCTGAGGACGAAGGAAGCTTCTCCAGCGAGACAAATACCATACGCGCGAAGCTGGCCGGGCGCGGCGAACGCGCCATTGCAAACACACTAATCCACGAAATCCTGCACGGCATCTTTTACCAGAGCGGCCTTGGCGAGACGTGCCAGCAAGAGGAAGCCGTGGTGAACACCCTTGCAAACGGCCTCTCCCAAGTCATGCGCGATAACCCCGAGGCAATGCGCAGAATACTCCAGATGGCTACAAAGAAATGACCCACGATAAACCGTACATCATCCCGCACACAGCAGACACGCCGGCAATTCTCTCATGTGGGGGGCGCTTATGCGCCCTGGACCCTTCAACGGCCCTGCTCTGGATCCACCGGCTCTCGGACTACCTGTACTCGCACAACGTGGTCGTTCTGCCTGAAGCGGTCAGAGAGGTCGTAGACGAATGATCACCGCATCGAACTGGAAGCTGGTCGAGCCTGACCACTGGCCTTGGAAAGACTTCTCCCCATACGAAATGGCTTGCAAGGGCGATGGCTCCCTGAAGGTTGATGAAGAGTTCATGGACAAGCTCCAGGCCATCAGGAACGAGGTCGGGTTTGCAATGACCATCGCCTCTGGATACCGCAGCCCTGAGTACAACGCGAAGGTGAGCGACACCGGGGACGCTGGACCGCACACAAGCGGGCGTGCAGCCGACATCCGTGTCTGGGGCGAGCAAGCCCACGCTGTTCTGGCCGCCGCCTTCAAGCACGGGATGCGCGGAATCGGCATCAGCCAGAAGGGGCCGCCCGGAGCGAGATTCATCCACCTTGATACCTGCGACAACACCGTATCCACCCCACGTCCAACCACATGGAGTTACTGACATGAGTTTTCTTACTGCCCACTGGACTGAAATCCTCGGCGTCGCCGGGTTCGTATTCGCCGCCATCCATGGCGTCGTTGCCCTGACCCCGACCAAGAAGGACGACGAAATCCTTGCCAAGGTTGAATCGGCTCTTACGAGCCTTGGCGTGAAGATCCCCGAACAGAAATGATCGCGGCAATCAAAGCGTTCTTTGAGGCGCTCGGGGCCTTCCTCGGGTTCCTCAAGGACCGCCAACTGATCGACGCCGGAAAAGCTGAAGCAAAGGCCGAAGCCGATGAACAGGCCGTCAAAGACATTATCGACGCTGCTCGCCCTCCCACTACTGTCGAGCTTGACAATGTGCGCTCACGATTCCGCAGGGATTAAGGGCGCGTGCGCGGTGTTCGAGCCGATTACCTATTCAGTCCTCGATAGCCCAGAAACCGTGGCCCAGGTTGAGGCCCATGACGTGAAGTGGATGCGCCTATGTTCAAAGTAGCCCTGTTTGCCCTCGCGCTGTTCCTGTCGGCGCCGGCACACGCCCAGTTCCAGAAGCCGGGCGGCCTCAACCTGCCAACTCTGACAATCCCCGACTATGGCCTCACCGTATCAGTCTGGGCCTACGATACCGCTGTGATAGGGGCTTACATCGGTGTGTTCGAGCAGCACAACGATGGCCTCTGGTACGGCTGCACCCACAACATGAGCCCGGATGGAAACTTCGAGGCCAATGTCACAGCAGCAGGCGGGCCTCAGGCGTGGCTGGCAAACTACGGTATGGCTGCGGTGAATGAAGCCTTACGGCTTTGCTATCCGCCGTTCACGTCAACCCCAGGACCGCCCCCGCCAGCTAGTGCGGGCAATGTGGCTGGGGTGAATTACAGCTTGCAGAGCTACAAGCTGAATATGGTGAACGGGTATGCGGTCTTGGGACCGAAGTGAAAGACTGCGGCGTGATGGCTCGCGCTACTACGGTTCGAATTCACGACGAAGTGCACTATCGAACTGGCACCCATGGCACGACGACCAGGCATCGCGCCGCAGCGTGGGGGATTCTACTCCTACTGTCGGGCTGCGCAAGCCCGACCGCACCGCCCGTTGGAAACCCTCCCGTTCCCCCAGTCTCCGCCGTGTCAGCGGTCAACGCCGCATTAGCGGCGTACCAATTAACCTATTCCAACGGTGTACATCTTGGACCCCGCTAAAGCCTGTGACAGCTTTATAGAGTGGTGGGAGCATGTAGCCTTTTGGAGAGGTGCTCTAACTGGGTTTGTGGCGTGTCTGGTGATGTGGTGGATGGCCGCTTAGGCGGCCTCAGGTTTTGATGTGTTATCAATTTTCAGGAGAAAGTCTGATTTGAGAGCCTGAATCAGATAAATTTAGCGAGATTCAGAGACTGTCATGAGGCGTTGTGGTCGCTTGCGTGCTTCCTCGTCCTCAGTCCGTTTCTTAATCTGATACTCGGCCACATCTCTGGTGATCCCATTGAACACCGTATCGTATGCGATGGTCGCCAAAACATCTCCCGGTGTGTCGTGGGTTGAGTTCGCGATGGCCATCAAACATCCGCGCATGCGGTCGTTCTCTTTCAACAGCCGGAGGTTTTCGTCTTGCGTCGGGACGCGCACGCCCATGCTCATGTGAGCACCCCTTGAGCGGTCCTGATGATGCAATCCTCAGCGTGCATATTCTTGTAGGTGCCTTCGTGGTCCATGTTGTTGTCGCAGTGGCGGCAATTCGTGGCACCCGCTGGCGTCTTGTACTCGCAATGATCAACAAACCTGTGCAGCAGCATGAGGAGGGCGGAGCGGTCATTGTGCGCTTCGACCAGCAGACCGCGCAGTTGAGTTTCGATCATCGACGGCTGCCTGTTGAGCAAGTCCGCCGCGTGTAAGTGACGTTGATTAATGGTCATCCTGCAAACCCCTTCCTGTTTAAGCGCGTGTAGCAGCGGGATTGCCTACGGGCTCATGCGAAAGTTTAAACCCAGCTGCTTGCAGCGCAGAGATAGCTCGTTTGCCAAACTCGAATGCAGCGTCGGGAAGCGCTTCGTACGCGCTGTCATCTTCTTGCAGAAGGTCGGCCACCACCTTGGCTGCGTGCACGTAATCCATGTTCATCCTGCAAACCTCTTCCTGTTTAAGCGCCCTAAGGCGCTCTCCAAATCCCATCACACTAGGGTGGGAGCCGCTTCAGGCGGACTTAGCTGCTTTGATCATTGCCGCCCACGTCTTTCCGGCAGAACCGGGCATTAAGTACCGGTACTCGTAGCGGTCGCCGTCTGCGTTGGAGCTGTAGTCGCTATCCATGCAGTCAGAAAGAATGTCGTCACCAGCCACGGCCATCTCCGGGGTAGGCTCCATCAGAGCGTCCAGGGCGGAGTCTGCAGTTAGTAGCCACAAATCTTGCTCATTCGTAGAGCAGTTCGCCCACGGACAAAATGTGTTGCAAGTTTCATAGATAGCCTCCGCAAGCTTCTCTCTCATCGTCATATTAGAAGCACTCCCAAAAGGCAGAACGGCGCCCACCCGGTTCATCGGAACCGAGGGGCACTGTCCTAGCAATAGCAAGAAACATCGGGAAAATATGGTCGGAGTGACAGGAGTTGAACCTGCGACCTCTGCCTCCCGAAAGCTGATTCACGCTCAAAACCCATGCTCCATCAACGAACTGTATGCACTAAATAAGGTCCTTTGTACACGCTTCGTACCGGGTTTCGGTTCACTTTGCCCCGAGGGGCACTGTCCTAATTGCCGCACCGAAATCACCGCACCAATTTAATCGTGACACCTATTCAAGGGCCTCGGCAGCCTTGCGGAGATATCCTGGGCTGAAGCGCCCGTAAACCTTTTCCGTCACCGCCGTTGAGCTGTGCCCGAGGTACTGGCTGACCTCGCTCATGGGGATGCCCTTTTCGATCATCACCCGGGCGGCTGACCGCCTCAAATCGTGGGGGGTGATTCCGGGAAGTTTGGCGGCTTGGGCCGCCTTGTCGAAACCCTTGCGGATCGACCTCACGCGGTCGCCGGCCCACTCCACTACGTAGTCCGTCACAGCGGCCTTTTTAGACTCCTGGAGAGCGTTCTTCAGGGATGGGCTCATGGGTGGCTTGGCACGGCCTTTGTTGCCCACGCCAGCCCCCAGGTCCACCACGCCGGTCTTAAAATTGATCTGGTCCCAGGTCAGGGAGAGCAGGGCCTCTTTCCGTCCAGCCGTGAACCAGGCGAGCATAAGGAACAGCCTGACGTGGGGGGCCTTGGCGGCGTCGTGGAGGGCCTGGAACTGCTCCCGGGTGATGAACACCTCGCGGGGCGTCG
>Ga0208916_10000504_pt1 | contig 18382 bp, 24 predicted proteins | sample DEB19_08_DNA_5_FD_184523 | JGI IMG/M metagenome (GOLD analysis project Ga0208916, IMG submission 184523) | Aqueous microbial communities from the Delaware River and Bay under freshwater to marine salinity gradient to study organic matter... | ecosystem: Environmental > Aquatic > Marine >... | reverse complement strand
CATCGTGATACGAAGACCCTCACGCTCTGCCTGGGAAAGCGACAGGACGTAGGTATTCTCGGTCGTGGCTTCGAGGTTCTTCTTCAGCAAGTCCTCGGTCGTGGTGTGGTGCCACCACATGAACCATGCAACGGCGCAAATGAGGATCAGCATCACCCCACGATCGCCCAAAAGGCGCTCGGGGAGATTCTTCCCCTTCAGCTTCAATCCGCCGCCTCCGGGAACATTGGCCTCGAGAATGTCCTGTCCTGGGTAGTCGCTCAAGATGATCTGCTCCGGTTTACGAGCCATCGAGAAGATGAGCGCGGTCATCGCGCTTGCAAGGACAACCAGAAGAGCCACCTTTCCATTGAGGTAGCCGACCTCCAGACCTACACCGCAAATAAGGATGAACGCAGCGCCGACCAGGAAACTAGCCTTCACTTCCGTTCCTGTAGAACGTCCCGATGATCCAGCACACGATCATGATTTCCACCGTGAGCAAGGTCGCGCTCACCGGAAGGCCGGTCACGTAATCGCAGAGATTCGTCCCCCGAGGAACGAGCGAGATGTCCGATACCGCGAGTCTGCAAACCGGAATCATCGAGCCCTCGACTATCGAAATGCCGATTGCGGCAAGAGCCAGAGTCCTCCACAACGATGCTTTTTGCGTGAGGACGAAGACCAGGAGACAGGCCGAGAGGACAACCGTCCATGCCCCCTGCTCCATGTAGAAGACCGCGGCGGGGGAATAGCCCGTTGCCTCGGAGATCCAATTGGCTGTGTCGTGGGCGATGAAGACCCCGAACAACAGCACCAGAGCGACGGCCTTCATTTCTTCGGGGGCGGCTGTTCCTCACCGGGACCGCCGCCGGAATTGGGGCTTACACCAGGGCCGCGCGGATTGTCCGTCACCGTCGCTTCGCCGTCATTGATGACGACGGTCACGTTGAAAAGCTCTTGTCCATCGACAAAGACTCTATTCACGGTCGCCCTCCGTTTGTAGTAGACCCTCGTCATTTTGGCGCATGGCCTATCTCGACCGCAACGGGATCACGCCGAGCGGATGACCGACGAGCGAGAGGAGGAGCGAGATCAGGAAGATGACCGCGACCACGGCAACGACACCGCGGGCGATCTTGGCAAAGGGCTCGGGGATGCCAAGGAAGCCGATCAGCCACCACAGCAGCCAGCAGATAGCACCGATGATGATGATGTAGATGACGAGAGAAACGAGGGCTTCGATGGTCATGGAGCCTCCTTTGCTTTTGCATCGGTGACAGCCGCTTCGCCTTTGCGCAGATGCTCGGCGCGTTTCTCCGCGAGCGTTGCATCATCCGCGGCAGCCTGACGAGTCAGCGCGAGAAGTTCGGTCATGCGGCTATTGACGGCGGTATGGGTCTTCTTGGCCTGGATGAAAGCGGCAGCGGCGGCGATAGTTGCCGGAGTGGCCGCGATGACTGAGATGATGATCGTTTCCCAATTCACGCGACAAACTCCGCGTCGGCGGTGTAGTGGACCCCGACCAAATCACCGACGGCTCCGTTGGTCGTGGCTTCGTTGGTCGCGGTGATAACCACTCCGCGATCGGTGAGTGAACTGGTGCGTTGCGCCGTGGTGCCTTGAACGGCCGGCGTCGTGCCGGATAGACGAAAGACGGACGAGCCCGCAGCGGTCGGAGTAAAGAGCGTGACCGTCGGCGTCTTCCACATCTGCACCGGGAATTGGATCGTGATCTGAGAACCGAGAACGGTTCCCGAGCCGGACTTTCCGAGAAGTCCCGTTGCCCCCGACCCTGCCGTCGCCTCCGACAAGCTCGCCGCGGGAACGACGGTGAGCGGGAAGGACTTGGAAAAGAACCTTTGACACTTGATAAGCTCGAGGTCGAACTGTGGAGAGACCCAATCCACGATGTCGGGCCCTTGAGTCATCTGAAGCTCGGCGATGCCGACGGAATCCGAAGCGGCTCCCAAGGTGTCGCGGTAAAGCACGAAACACAAGTTCTTGCAGTCCGTCGGGACCGAGAAGACGCAGGACGATCTGACCCAAGCCGCCGTCGAGGCGATCGTGAGAGCAACACCTGAAATCGTCCCATTTTCCGGGGTCGGGGTAGCGTCGGGCGTGATGGCCGCGAGGTTCGTGCCCCACGTCGGTTCGACACTCGCTGCTCCGATGGCAGAAATGAACGCCGGGCAAACGTCGATCGTCCCCGATGCGGTGAGTTGCAAGAGTCCGAGACGGTAGTTCGCGTTCGAGCCGACGATCTGCTTCAACTTGACCGAGAGCCTTACTTTCTGGCCTCTCAGGTGATTCATCTGGTAGTTCGTGAGGAATTGCGAGAAGATGAATTTCGCCGCGTTGGTGGCTTGGGTGATCCGGCCATAGTGCTTTGCCAGCAACCCCGTTTCGGCAGCGGCTCCGGTATCGACCTGGGTCCATGAGGTCGTAGTCGCGTTTCCGGTCGTGACCGCCCATCGATCCGCAACCTGCCCAGCTCGTGTCGTGGTAGAAACCGAGGGGATCGCTGTAGCGGCTGCGGCAACGCGCTGCTGGATCGACAGGCCCCCATTGATGAGAATGTTCTCGTCTCGAGGCCCGTCGTTGTTGAGCGTGCTCGTTACGCCCGCGGAGTCCAGCGTCTTGATCTTCTTGTCGGCGCTGTCGGCAAACTCAATGACGTAGCCGCTCGCACCGGAGGTAGGTGCCGTTCCGGTGCCAAACCTCAGTTCGCCGGCCATCTAGATCAACACCAGCCTTCCGCCGTCTTCGATGGTGAGGCTTGCTCCGTCTTCGATGGTGTACGGGCCCCCGATGACCCTGACCTTGCCGGCAGCAATGATGGAAGCCGTCGAGATCGTGCTATTGGGGTCCGCGAGGCTTCCGCTGATTCCCGCAGTCGTGAGCGTCCAGAACCGATAAAGCCACTCATCGAAACGGTCGTTGGCCTTCTTCGGCGGCGGAGAGATTTGGGCTGGCATATACTTTCGCGATGGACGCGCACCAATGGGGCGTGCTGCTCGGCCCGCTCGGCTCGCTAATTCTGTTTGGCGTAATCGCCCTGGGTATCAAGTGGCTGATCGCCACGAAGATGCCGGACGGATGGTTGAAGCGTCAGCTACTTCGAGAGCGCTTCGTTTCCAAGTACAGTGAATCCAACCGGCGAGTATTGGAGGAGGCGATTCGCCACTCGCATCGGGAGCCCTAGCCGGTAGATGTCACGTAGCGCGTTCTGGGAGGGCTTGGAAAGCAACGCAGCCCTTGCAACCCTCGGCACCACGAACGGAGCCGCAGCACCCGCCACCGCCCCCGCAGGACCGCCCATCGCGAACCCAGCGCCGCCGGCTCCGGTGGACATCACAGCATCCAGCTTCGAGACGCCGGGTCCGCCGATCTGCTGCGTCGGTTGAACGGCTCGCTTGTAATTGTTGGCGAAGCGGGCGATGACCCCCAACTCGTCGGTCATCGGTTGCCCGTTCTGCACCATGCGCGCGAGTTTGCGAGCGTCGATCGTTCCGCCACCTTCGACCAGCGCATCCTCGACGGTATGCGTCTTGGCGATGAGTTTGCGCGCATCTCGCATCGCCTGAATCGCACCAGGGCTTCCGCCCTGCTGGATCACATTCCTCTCGGCCAGGCCTTCGAGCAATTCAGCCGCCTTGGTCTGAGCCTTCGCCAGCGCAGTTTCGGGAGCGCCGCCGCGGAAGTTTGCCTTGGCCTGCTCGCGAAGGGCGCGGATGTCCATCATGAGCTGTTCGCCCGTCCATGCCTTCTGGCTGGAAAGGGCTCCGATCATGTCGTCAATCTCGCCCTGCGCCGCGCTTTTGACCGCGCCTCCGGAACTCTTGGGCGAGAGTTTCGCAACGTTCTGGAGGAATGCCGGGTCTTCAACGATCTGCTGAAGATCGGTGATCGGCTTGTAGCCGGCCTGATAAGCCTGCTCGCGGACAGATTTCAGGACCGCAGGGCTCAATTCCGCGTCATTGGGAAGCCCGATCGCCTTGCGCGCCAAGTTGTCGATCATCGGCGCGTTTTGGTTGGACGCTTGCTGTCCCAACGCCGCTTTCCCGGCGAAGCTTTCTTTTACCGTGTTGGCAACGGTCGGCGCGACATCCGAGGGCGGAACGACAAGCCCCGCATCGAGCGCGTCGTTCAACGTCTGCGTCCGCGGAGCGTTCTGCGCCCTCTGCAACGCGAGCTTCCCGAGCTTGTCGGTGACGTATTCGCCCGCGACGTTAGCAACCCTCTGCCCAACACCCGCGAGAGCCGCATCGACCGCGGCGCTCTTGAGCTTCCCGCTCGCGATGTTGGAGAACGTTTGTTCTCCCTCGATCGGCTTCAAAGCGCCCAGAGCGCCACCAAGAGCCGCAGCACCTTTCACGCTGTTGCCGATCGCGGCAAAGGGAATCGCCGTTGTAGCGACGTTTCCAGCGATGGCCCCGACGGGGGCTTCCTGCTCCATGACACGATTGGCCGCCATCTGCTCGGGATTGGCTTGCCCAACGAGTTGCTTTGCGCCTTCCCAGAGATTCGAGAGTGCCGTACCAAATCCAGCAATGTTCCGAGTCCCCCAATTGGCATTTTGCATCTCGGAGCGCAGGAAGTCCTCCTGCGCCGCCTTACCGATCTTCTGCGGCGCATCCTCGATCGTGTAGCGCCCGACCGACTCTTGAGGATCTTCGATGGTGTATGGCATTACTGACGAATCCAGCGTTGGCCGTCGGACTGATAGCGAGTACCGTCCGGCGTCGTCATGATCTTGCCCCGATACGCCGAGGCAGGAGGAGGAGTGTCAAGCTCAATCTTCCCGGCCTTTTGCGTCGGGGGCGTGTACGTTTGCGTTCCCTGCGGCACATAGGGCGGCTGCGGTTCTCCACCGCCGAAGTATTGTTGCCAACCCACGCGCGCGGGATTGTCAACGATGCGCTTCGTCGCCTCGTCGCGGGTATAACGTGGATTGGCGTCAACGTACTTCTGCCATGCTTGATCCGCGCCGATCAGATTTCCCCTCGCCTGAAGATACTGCTCGCGGAAAGCGGCTCGATCCTTCATGTTCTGCACGCCGCCGAGCCCGATCTTCACGATGTCCATGTTGACCTCGGGATCGTTCATGACGTTGGGGCCAGCGCCCTTAATCAATGTGCGCTCGAAGTTGGAAATCTGGCCCTGCCCCGGCTTGAAATTGTTAATGGCGAGGAAGTTCTGAAGCTGCTCAAGAGTCTGTCTGTCCGGCTGACCGATCGCCGGAAGGTATCCGGCCACCCTGCCGGTCGTGACGTTAGGCTGAAGCGCCGCCCACGTTTGGAAAGCGTTCTCCAAGTCCTTCGCTTTGATGAGATCGGCGTCATCCTTCTTCAGGTCAGCAACGCCGGCCGCATACGCCATATCCTGACGCTTGCGATCTTGGGCAACCGAAACTCCGACCAGCGGACGAATTTCTCCGCTCTTGGAGTTCAAGATTCCTTCGGGCGTGAGGGAGTAGTTCGGAGACCCGATATTCGCCGTTTGGGCCTGCGTCTGCGCAATGTCGGCCTGCTCCTTTTGAAGATCGAACTTCCGCTTGGCCTGCTGGAACGACGCATCGCGGTCATAACCCAGAAGGATCTTCGTCAGGCTCCCATCCGGAGCTTGCACGTAAGCCGCTCCGCTGCCGTCCTTCGCGTAATAGCCCTTCCCGCGGCCAGGAACTTCGATAGGACGGGAATAGTCCAGTTGTGGAGCCGCCTGATCGCTCGATCCCAAGTCGGACATGATCCCGTTGCCGTAGCCGGCGACGCGCATCGGCTGTTGCTGTTGCTGCTGGCCGCGGAAGTCCAGGGGAGTGACCTGTCCCGCATTCGGCCCGTTCTCCGTCCGCATCGCGTTCATCGGAACATCGGGGATGTCATAACGGGGTTGAGGCATCGGATCTTGCTGAAGGATTTGCATCAAGGCGTTTTGCTGCGGCTCGCTCGTCCCCGCGATCGTCATGTTCGCCAAGTCTTCCTCCGTGATCGCGCCCTGGGCCATGAGGCGCCGGAGTTCGTTCACGTCGCGGATCATGCGTATACCTGCTTCGGGGCGTTCTTGAACCAGTTGAGTTGATTCGTTTGGTCGTTCATCCACGCATTCGACTGCGCAGTCCCGCGGTTGGTATTGGCCCCGAACCAGTCGATCGCATTGCGACCGAGCCCGAGGTTGTAGTTGTTCTGGTTATTCGCGGCCTGGTTGTTGTTCGCCTGACCGCCGAGCATGTAGTTCCACCAGTTGTTCTGCGCGGTGTTGTTGGCGTTCGTCATGCCCAAGTCGTATTGATTTCCCGCTTGGTACATGCCGAGTCCGAAATTCTGATCGTTTGCCCTGGCGGTGTTCGCGTTCGCTCCCTGGCCGAGCGTGAGGTCGTTAGCATTCCGGCTCGCCGCGTTCGCATTGGCTCCGAGGCCCAACGTCAGGTCGTTCGCATTGCGGGTCGCGGCGTTTTGGTTCGCCACTTCCCCCAAGCCGTAGTTCTGCTCTTGCCCGACCATCTTCCCGAGGAAGTCACGTTGATTCCCATAGTTTTGGGAGGCCAAACCGGTGCCGTACTTCGTGAGGGCTGCAAGAGCATTTCCAGATCCACGCATGCGCGAGTTCGAGCGGTTGACGGAATCCAATCCCGTGTTGAGCGCGAACTGAAAACCCGGCGTTCCCTGAAAACTGTTCGGGTCCGTCAGCATCGAATCGAGTTGCTTCTGGTACAGCGCATTGATCGGCATCAGAGCCCCCAGAAACAAAAAACCCGCACTCGGCGGGTTTGGGTTTGGTTACCGGGCCGTTTCATCGCGGCCCCATCTTCAAGAGCTGCGAGAGGTAATTCCCGGTGCTGCCGCTTGGACCCATGAAAGCCTCTTGCAAGTAGTCCGGCCCATAACGCCTTTGTCTGCCCGGTTGGAATCTCTCCGGGGGCGTGTAGGGCGTCGGTGCATATCTGTCGAGACCTTCACCGCTCGCAAAGAACGTCGGAGGCGGTTGTGACCCAGGTCCCTGCACCCCCGATTGACCACCACCCTGGAAGAAATTGGGAGCCTGATGCTGCTGCGAAGCGCCTTGTTCGTCCTGCTGCATCATCTTTTCCGCCCAATTCATCGCGGCCCCGCGCTCATTGTTCGCGTCAGCGGCATGCAGCAGGGCTCCACCCCACAGGTCTCCAGACGGAGGCGAATGCGGCGTGAATTGAGATTGGTAGAAGTCCATCAAGGTCTTCAACCGATTGAGGTCCATTATCCGATCTCCAATTCCAATGCGGTCAGGTTCAACGGGAAATTCCCGACGTGTCTAAGCTCGATCGTGCGGCGCTCGAATGCTCCGCACTTCCTCGTCTCAGGTCGAGACTCGCTCAAGTCGATCAGACGATAGGCTGAGAACGTTGCGCAGTCGTCATCCGACCAGCGAATCATCGCGAGACTCGCGACCGAATCCCCAATGACTCGAATCACGGGCATCTTCTTCCGATCCGTATTCCCACCATCCAACCGAGTCGTGCGGGTAAACGTATTGATCGGCAACCCAGCATCCCGATAGAGCGTGCTGTCGAGCTGATACAGGTGCCCGTCGGACTCGTGAAGCAACAGATTCAGGCCGGCGTAATCCGCGTACTTCGTGAACTTGAAGTAGCTCTCGGTGTACGGATAGGCCGTAATCGTCCCCGTTGCCGGAGTCGTTGGATCACCTTCGACCTGGATCGTGAAGATGGTCGAGGAAACGTATTGCGCTTGGAAAATTCCGTTGTATTCGGTCTGTGTCGCTCCGACGATCTTCACCGGATCGCCATCGGCAACCGTGTGCGCCGTCGAGGTCGTGACCGTCGCCGTATTTCCAGAGCGCGTGATGCTTGTGACCGACTTCACCGAGCCGATGGTGTAGCTCGACCACGGAAGCCAGGTCTGGCTCGTCAGGTCGTAGGCAAGCGTGATATTGCTGGATACGAGCGTCAGCACGTAGAGGCTGTGGCCGTCCAGCTTCACGCCGAACGCATGGACCGTCGCCAGGTCGTCGGCATTCAATATCCGTTCGACATCAGGTGTCGATACCTTCCGTTGTTCCAGCCCCTCCATCACATACACACCGCGGCCCCGTTGCCGGGATTGCGACAGCCACATCAGGTTCCCATCGATACTCGAAACCGAAGCCCCTGAGGCGCAGCCGATCTCGGTAAAACCGTTATCGACCGGAGAGAACGGAGAGCCCGTCGCCCCATCCTGTCGGTCGTAGAAATACTCTGTGCTCCATTCCTTCAGCGCAATGAGATAACTACCCGAATGAGCCAACGCCTTTCCTGCTCCGTTCACCGACTGCGCGGTTACAAAGTCCAATGCACTCCAGCTCGTTGGATCATCAATCGCAGAGTTCCAGATCACTGCGTTGACATCCATCACGCAGAAATAGCCGTTGATGTATGCGATCCCAGGAACCGTTCCTCCGCTGCTCGACGCGGTAATGGTCCCCGTCGCGGGGGTGGCAGGAGTGCCGGCCACCGTATAACTGAAGGTTGGGTTTACTGTGACTGCGGGATCGGTGACGATGATCGCCCCGGTTGCGGGAGTAATCGGATCGTCATAGTCGAGTGCACTGAATCCGCTTGGGGCAGAGTACGCAAAGGCCGAAGCGCCGAAGTTGACCGTGCTGGTAGAGCCATCGCTGGATATGCCCGGATAAACCGTTCCCGTAATGCCTGAAAATGCCTGCCCCTGACTGACGCCATTCTTGTAGAACGTAAGCGTTCCGGCATCCATGTCGAGAGCAACACCGACGACATCCGCAGTCGTAAAGCTCGCCCCATAGGTGTCGGAAACTAAGTGAACCTTGAGGCCGGAAAAGGAGGCGTATCCCCACCCATGCGCATCGCCACCAAGCGCGGTGAGAGCCCACGAGGAATCACCAACTCCGACGGTCAGTCCGGAAGGCAATGCCCCAACCGTGACCTCCCAATACCATTTGCCCGACGACTTACCGAGGCTCCCGCGGACAGCAACCCCAATAGCGCTGAATTGCGCGGTAAGATTTCCACCGGAAAGCGTAGCTCCGTTATTATGAGCCGGGTCCCATGTCACGACCGTTCCCGGGGTCACAGTCACGGTATACGTAAACTGCGTCGCGTTAGTAACGGTGATCGCTTTCGCACCGTTGTATTCGGTCTGGTTGGCTCCGGCGACGGTATATGTAGCAGTCGAAAGACCGTGATCTCCCGACACAGTTGTCGCTGTTGCTGTCGTTCCCGACCGCGTGATCGTAATCGGGATGTCTCTAGCCGGCGTGAAAACGGCTGCGGTAATTGCCGTCACCGTCTGCGCGCCGTTGTACTCAGCCTGACCCGCTCCGGCGATCGTCACTGTGTCGCCAACGCCGAAGACATCCTCGCCCATCGTCGCGGTAGCGGTAGCTCCGCTTCGCGTAAGCGAAATCAAGTTGTACGTCGCCTCGCCCATGTTGTCGGCGTAGGTAATTGCCGCGACTGTGCCGGCACGATTAACGGACTTGGCTTGCGTCCGGTTCTTAATCATCAAGAGCGGAGTCGCGGCACCCGGACCCGTCTCCTGCGCCGACCACATGAGCGAGGCGTTTGCGGGACTCAAGTTCGTCTGCACCGGAGCCGAGACAATGGTCGCCATCGTCCCGCGATTCAGGTAATCCGCCTGGATCGTGTTGATGCCGTTCCACGAATACAAGAGCTGTGCGACTCCGGCTTTCACCAGCCCAACGTCAGAATTGCCGGGACGAGTGCGCAGCTTCGTGATTGCGGTCGGACCCTCACCCTGCACTTCGACAATCGCGTTGACGCACTTCGCGTCCTTGCTCACTCCCCCGTCGCGGCTTTCGAGGGAGACGGCCAGCGGGATACGCACTACGGACCCGTCAGGATGTTCGAGACCGGGCGATTCAGCAGGGCCGGCAGCTCGGTATAAGCCTTGATCGGCCGGATGTTGATGCTCTTCAGCGCCGCCTTCGTCTCTCGGGCGATCTGCAAGACTTCCTGCGTGAGCGACCCCGGATACTCGCCGGCAAGACGCACGGCAAGGTTGTAGTCGAAGGCGTCATCCCATCCCGGAGGAAGGGCGAAGGTGTCGGTGATCGCCGCGAAGGTGGCTACGGGAACCCAGGTGAGGATATGGAGCGCTGAAGCGGCCGAGGGGACCGGATACACGTACAAAGTCCCGGTCGTGTTGGTGGGCCTGTAGTTAATCCTATTGGGCCATTCCGCGGTCGCGGTCTTGTTGGGAATCGCGAAATACTCGTCATCCTCGATAATCCGGATGTCGGGATAGCTCTGCGTTCCGACCACGACGTAAGCCGATTCGATCTTCACGGGCCTTGTGGTATTCAAGTTCCCGCCGGGGCCAATGGTGTATGAGGACTGAGTTGCAACCATCGTCACCGACTCGTCTTGGCGCGAGTACACCATCAGCTTCTCGTTGCGCCACGATCCGATCATCCCGTTCGCCGCGACCAGAGCGTCGGCATACTCCGAGGTCGAAGGGGTAGACCCGGACGCAAGCTGCCCCAGAAGCCTGAGAGAGCGGTTGATGCGATCGGCAAGAGTCGCCACTAGATCTCCTTCTGGCCCACGCCAATCAGGTTGTAGGGATAAAGCCGGATCATCGAAACCTTGGGAAACCCCGCATCCTTCATCGCGGCTTCCAAAGTCTCAGCGACGAATCCACTGTGATGCGCCATGTACGGAGTCAGATCGATGTCCGTCCGGCAGCCGTAGATCAGGTCGAGACCACAGAGAGGGCCGCCGGGGCTGACGTACAAAACTTCGTCCGTCGCCTTCACGTCCTGAAGGTCGGGGACAACGATGATCGTTGAGCCCTTATCCGAGGTCACCCGGTAGAACTCGCTCAAGGCTTGTTTCACGTATTGCGGATACAGATGCTCGAGACAGTGACTCGAATACACGATGTCGAATGTCCCGATGTCTCCCAGGTCCGTGATGCTCGCCACGATGTCCGGCTTCATCCCCGGATCGATGTCCAACCGGACGACTTCGAGTTCCAAGCCATCGAAATACGGAGGAACTTCCGCCGTACCGCAACCCGCATGCAAAAACCTCATGCCGCCTTCTGGGCTTCCCAGGCGTCTCTCAAGCTCTCCGGCGGATCGGGATTCTCGGATTCACTCCCTCCGTCCTGGCCTCTCAGCCAGCGGGCGAAATTGCCGGGGTAGGCTTTGTCGGGCGAGTGGTGCGTGAGATTCAGGTAGGGGTTCACCCAGATTTCCCCGCACTTCTCACGCCAGCGACGGGCAAACGAATAGTCCTCACCCCACCACGTCCATTCGTGCGCGCCGTGATTGAAAAGGTCGATCAGCGGGTTGCATCTTTCCCCGTACAGCAGTTCGGGATACATCGACATGAACTTGTTGACGCCCGCCCGCGTCACCTTGAGAAATCCCGCAGGGACCGAATGCGCCTTGATACAGCCGTCCTCCCGGACGATCGGCCTTCCATCCAGACCTTGCAGGATCGAGCCCATGTATTCCTCGGGCTCGCCCTTGAATCGATACGTGCCGGCAACGACATCGCCCTCGGCCTCGATGAGGAGCAGCAAATCCTCGGGGTCCCATGAAAGATCGTGATCGATGAAAACGATGACCGTAGCTTGGGCACTCAAAGCCTTGCGCAGCATCATCGCCCTTGCCGCGCTGATGTACGGGCAATTTATCTGCGTCACCATGCCGTCTTCCCAACCAGCCTCATTAATCATCGGAAGCGAATCCGAAAGAGAGTCGAGGCAAACCTGATAAGGCTTTGAAATCGTCGGGATACAAAAGACGACTTTTTTGGGCATTTCATCCCTTAGAGCATGGGATGGAAATGTCAATGGCGTCTTGATGGTGCTAGAGCGAGATTCCGTGTTAGAGTCACACAACATTTCAGCGGAGTCTTTCATGCGCGAAATTTGGCTTCCAATTGAGGGTTACGGGAACTGCTATTCGGTATCGAGTCTCGGGCGCGTAATGCGAACAGCGCCGCGCAACGTCAAGCGACACCCAACACGCTCTCGGGCCAAGCCATTCAAGCCGAGCATTTGCCGCGCATTTATCAATCGGGGCGGATATCCACAAGTGCGAATCGGCCCCACCGGCCATCAAGCGACCGTATGCGTCCACCGATTAGTCGCAACGGCCTTCGTTGAAAATCCGCTCGCTCTGCCCGAGGTAAACCACATTGACGGACACAAGGCGAACAACATCGCCACAAACCTGGAGTGGGTCACGCATCAGCAGAACTTGAAACACGCGACAGCAACAGGACTACAGCGCACAAGACGCGGGGAAGAATCTCCGCGATCGAAGCTGACCGAATCCGACGTTATCGCCATCCGATCGGATCGGAGAGTTGCCGCAGCAATTGCCTCGGATTACGGCGTGAGCAAAGGGAACGTCTACGCCATCAAGCAACGCAGGGCCTGGACACACCTGCTCTAGCTATTGGCGAGCGCGAGCAGTTCGTCCAGTTGTTCGCTGCGAACCTTGTGGCCGTTGTCGATCTGCATCTTGAGGGTGTTCACCGCGAGGGCCAGAGCCGCCCTTTTCTCCGCTGCCTTATCGACAACCGGAGGAGGTTCCTTGCGCACCAAAACCTTTGCAACCTTTTTCTTCGCAGCCATGATTTCTCCTGAAAAGAAGTGAGGCCAGCCGGAAATGGCCAGCCTCAAGGGGTTACGCCGTAGCCCAGATCCCGAGACCGATGAACGTCTTTTGCACTTCTTGCGCCCACGCAAGCTGGGTCGCGCCGAAGTCGGTCGAGGACGAGATGCCGCTGGTGGCGTGAAGGGCCGAGGAGTAGGCCCGCTGAATCACGGGGACCGCTCCGTAAAAGCCGACCTTGTTCGAGGCCGCTTGTCCGATCTTCACGCCGTCGGGCGCGTTGTAGCCGATGGTTTCGTAGGAAGCCATGTGGATTTCCTTTCAAAAAATGGCCCCGTGAGGGGCCTGAGTCTTCTGAAGCGAACGTTTTTGTGAAAGCGCTTGGTCAGTTCGTGATGCGACAGCTCCATTCGGGCCTCAAGACCTTGAAGCCGTACAAGATGTCGCAGCGAAGCAACATTTCATCGTTCCTGATGTCGGACGCCATCCAGACCCGCAGGCTGAATCCGTCCTTCTGCACGCGGGAGCACTTCAGCGCGTCGTCCATGAGCGGAAGGTCCGCCGTGACGAAAGCAAAGGCTTCCTTGTGGTACATCAGGTTTTGACGAAGGACCGCGGAGTCCGCACCGACCATCGTCACCACGGGGTTGCTGTCGAAAGTCGCCGTCGTGACCTTGGCGCCCGCAGCGGTGCAGATGTTCTGTTTCGCCGCAGTCGTGGCGGTGGTGCCGAAATACAGCGTCGGCGAGACGGTGAAGGCAACGGAACCCACGACCGTCAGCACGGTGAATTGCTGAAGGTGCGGATAGGCCGCTTTCGTCTCCGGATGGCAGGCATACACCCCCGCGACCGTGAAGACATCGCCCACCGTTCCAACGCCGTTCACGATGGTGAGGGTGTTCGCCCCATCCGCCGCAAGGTGCGTCGTCGCCAGGGTGACGGTCGTATGGTCCGAGCCGCAAGCCTGAATCCACGTCTTCTCGTTTTCGTAGAAGTCGGCCATCGCGGTACGGGCGATGAAGCCCTCGCGAAACGCCTCTCCGATCTGATCCGACGGGAGGAAAAGGCCCTTGATGCCGTTGGTGACGTTGGCCATCGTGACCGAATCGAACTGGCACGAACGGCCCCCATCCTTCGGGGCAAGACCCTGGTTCAGCTTGGCTCGAGCGAGGCCGAGCGCGGAGGTATCCGAGAATCCTGACGTAACCGCACCCACAGCGGTGCCGGCGGTGCCGACGAGGTTATAGGTCTGTTTCGCCGCGGTGGCGAGGCAGTCCCCGTCGATGCCGGACATGAGAACGCCGATGGCTGGCTGGATATGACGCTTCGAGAACTCGTTGAACCCGTCGAGATCGGTGACGAGTTCCGCGGAGTTGAAGCGCATGTCCACGCCATCTTGCGTAGCCATGGTGATCGTCTGGCTGTCCTCTTGCTGATCCTGGACAACCATCACTCGGGAGCCTTGACGGCGGGTGTAGCGGTTCGGGTTGCGGACTCTCAGCGTGGAGCCGATGTTGCCGGCGCCTTTCGAGACGAACGTCTCGTCATACTGTCGGTCGCACGTCCCGATGAAGGTGGCTTTCTCGTGCGCAATGCGCAGAGCTTCCTTTGCCACCATGTCGATGACGACGTTGGTGTTGGACATGAATATTCCTTGTAGAGGACGTAAAAAAAGCCCTTGCGGGCTCTATCGCCGTCCGAGTTCCTTGTGCCGTCGCTTCAAGAACTCTTTCCACTCCGCGTCGTTATTCACGGAGAGTTCAAAAGTGTCCTTTCGGACTGAAGCTTTTCCGGCGTTCGGGACGATCGGTGCAGGCGTCCGGGTAGGTGCCGGAGATGCCGTCAGCTTGGATGCCGCGTCCTTGATCTCCCAGACCTGTTCAACGTCTGGAAGGCGAGAGATGCGCAGAAGCTCCTCGGGATCGTTCTTGGCCAAGTGATAGATCACGTCCGCACCGTTCGCAAGGCGGGCAGCGGATGCCACCATGACCTCGGTAATCGGCACGTCGGGATCGCTCAACACGGCTTCGTTGAAGTCGGGGTACTTCGCAACACCTTTCGCTACGAGGTTCTGTTGCACAAAGTGCGCGCGTTCGGCTTGGCTGCGTTGTTGCTGCTGCGTTTGCGTTTCGCGCTGCTGCGTCTCGCGCTCCCTGGCTTGCTTCTGCTCGAAGCGCCATTCGGCACGGGCCAGCAGGTATTCCTCGTAGTCCGTGAAATCCTTTTGCTGTGGCTCTCCTTGGGCTTGAGTGGCTTGCTGCGGTCGATCGCGGGTCTCCAATTGACTCTTGAAGAAGTCGCGTTCGATCTCCGCGCGCAATGCACGCTCGAGCCTGCGTTTCTCGATACCTAGCCGTTTCTGGAACGCCCGCTCGGATTCGTCCTTCTGGGTGTCAGGGGCTGCCGGCTGATCGGTGCTCTCCGCTACTGCCTGATCCGCCGTCGATTCAGGCGCGGGCGCGGCATCGGCCGCGGGTGTTACGGGAACAACGGGCGCGACTGCGCCGGCATCGACTTCTGCCATTGGTGAAACCTCCTCGAAAGGGCCTGGAATGCCGTCCAGTGCGGTTTAAATCGAGTTCAACGTCGTCCAGAGAATCGGCGCGAGTTCACCATTCCCCAGCGGGCTGGGATGAACGCCGTCATTGAACATTTCCGGATGCAGCGTCGGGGCTGCGTCCACACCCATGATCGGATGGGCCGCAAAGTCCGCAATTGCATCGATCCCATGCGCAGCCGCCCAACCCGGCGCGGTAATTGCGCTGTTGTAGGCGTGGCGTTTGGTGTCGTTCGCCTGGCCCACGTCCGTGCGCGAGAGGACGGTCGAAGTGACTACCTTGTCGAAGCCCGCAGCTTTTGCCGCGATGGCGTATTGCCCCGTCGCCTCGACATAGGCGTCCATCGTCCCAGACCCACCCAGGTTGTTCGTGACGGCGAAGTAGAGGACGTATTCCTTGCCGCCCTTGTTCTTCGGAATCCGAACATCGCGCCAGAACGGAGCGCGGTAAGCGACTGACCCGAAACGCTGCGGAGCCGGGCCGCTCGCGTCGTAGCTGTTCAAGTTCGACCCGCCGACCGCGAGATTCAGCAGGTAGGTCGATTTCGTGAGGTTCGGAAGAGCGGCATAGGCGTAGCCGCCAAACGTCGGCCCCGCATGGGGAAGGCTGTCACCCTCCACCACCAGGATGCGATCCCAATGCCGCGCGAGCCATGCGTCGATTCGTTCGCGCTCGTCCGCAGTCGGTACGCGGTCGAGGATGATCGTCTCGCCCAGAGCCCCACCCCACGGATACGTCCCATCTCCACGCGCGAGGAATGTCAGCGTTCCCGGCGAGTTGGCTCCGCTCGAATATGTGACGGCATCGGATGCCACGCCGTCCATGTAGAGCGTATGGGTGCCGTTGTCGAAGACCGATCCCAGCCTCATGACCATGTCGTCCATGAGGGGCTGATTCAACTGCGCAATACCGCCATGCGTCCCGCCGACGACTGGCTGTCCATAGACCGACGACTTGTTCCCTCCCTTGTTGCCTTGGAGGTTCATCGTGGAATCCATGCACAGCGGCTCGCAGGACGTTGCCACCCAATCCCCCGCGTCGCTGTCGGCCTTGAACGCGACAAGCTGGCCGAACGCGGTTCGCTTGATCGACGCGAGGCAGAAGACGGAAAACGCGCTGCCGACGGGAAAGCCCGTTGCCTTCATCCATCCGCCGGAAATGCTCGGACTTCCGAGGAGCGACGACATAGCGGGCTTCGTCGTGCCCGCGTACTTGTGACGGCCGTTGCCGCTCAGATCATCCACGCGATCCAGCGCGCCGTTCGCATCGAGGTGAAGACTTGCCGCGTTGCTCGGGTCGTACCAGGCAACCGGATTCAGGCTGCGCGGGGTCCAGAGCTGGGCTACAAGGGCCTTTTGCTGCTCGAGGTCATCGGACAGCGATTGCGCAAGGGCCGTGATCTGCGAAACGCGGTCGGTCATGGCAAAATGCCCGGATGTTCGTGCTGCTCGCCAAGAAGGCGGTAAAACGCGCGGTCGAGATCGACCCCGTCACACTGCTGCTGTGCGGCTTCCTCGCCTTTCAAGCAGCCATGGCGATCGTGGGCATCTACCTCTCCTAGATGTTCGCCTACCTGCTCATGCAGACCGTCGTTTGGTCCGTCGCCTTCCTGTGGTTCTACGGCCCCGATGATCCGACCGAAAGGTTCACCATCACGCGCGGACAGTGGATTGCAGCCCTCGCATTCATGGGCGCTCAAGGACTCCTCGCGCTCGCGCTGCTCATAACGAAAGGACTCGCGTGAAGGCATATGTGCTGTTTCAGCTCGTCACTTGGGCCGCTCTGGGCGGCTTCGTCGGAATCGGACTCTGGATGGACAGAGACAAAGGCATGTTCAAGCCCGCCATTGCTTTCCTGGCGATTTCCTTGGCAGAGATCGGCTGGGCCATCGCGCTTCTTTAGTAAAGCAACTCGACGCTCGGCGGCAGCAGCACCAGGTTGTCCGTAGCCGTCGCGCGCTGAAGGCTCAAGACGAGAGAGGTCGAGACTGCCGTATTCACCGTGCCCAGCGTGTCGATGGTTGTCGGTGAAGTTCCGCCATCCGCGTCGCGCGTGCTGTATTGCTTGGCTGCGGAGCCGGTATTCTTGATCGAGGCGATGTAGCTCGCGCCTGCAAGGCTGGCGATGGACCCCGCAATGAAGATCGTTCCACCATTGCCCGAAAGCCTTACGCGATAGGTCTTCGCGTTCGCGTTGTTCGTCCCCTTTAGCGCCATCGCAATCCGAAGGGCCGAGTTGACCCCGAGAGCGGGAACGGTGATGGTCGGGCCGAACTCCTCGCCCGTGTCCCCGGTAAACGCTCCCTTGCCGTCCGTAACCGCGGTCGGGCTCGAAGGGATCGTCGGAATGCCGCTCGTATACGTGTTTAGGAACGCCGTTCCCGTGCTCAGAGTCGCAAACGTGCAGTAGTACCAACCCGCCGCGATCGAGGTCGCAAGGGCGTTCGCGGGGAAGTAGCAGTAGGCGTCCGGATAAATCGCGGGCAAGTTCGTAATGCCCGAAATCCCACCCCCCGCGGCGACTGAGCCCGTAGACAATCCGATGAACGGAATGCCTCCCGTGTACAGCGTGGTGACGACGCCCGTGTTGGGTGACGTGGTGCTGAACGTCGAGCCGCTGATCGTGGCGCCGGAAATCGTTCCGCTGGTAATGGCCGCGGCGGCGCTCCCAGCCGGCGGGTTAGTCCACGGAGAGGCGCGGCTCATGAGTAGAACGCCGCGGTGACGATGCCGGCAGAGGCCGCGATAACGCTGATCGTCGCCACATCACCGAGCAATTGATAAGAGGACGGATTCAGCTCGCTGGCTGTTCCGTCGGCCGTATCTCCCGGAACCGTGGCCGTGGTGTAACAGTTCACGTAGAAATCGACGTTCGAGGAGAAAATGACGCAGCGGGCCGGAACGGCATTCAACGTCGGGACCGTGAAGGACTCGGCCGTATTTGCGGCCAGAGATACGGCGAGCACGTAGGAGGGCACAGCCCGAGAGCCGGGAGGCAGCGGAATCAATACGGAAGGGCGCGGCATTTATCCTCCGGGCGTAAAAAAACCCGCCGAAGCGGGTTGAGGTTGTGGGGGCATTGAATCTGGCGCTATTGCAGGCTCTTCCTTCCCCGCCGGCATCGTCTGCGGGACGGGCTGCATGATCTTCATCGCCTGAAGCTCGAGCTTCGCGCTCAACTCCTCATAGCGAGAGTCCAGAACCTTACGAGCGGCTTCCAATTCCTTCCGCGCGGCATCGAGC
>Ga0208916_10000503_pt1 | contig 18394 bp, 16 predicted proteins | sample DEB19_08_DNA_5_FD_184523 | JGI IMG/M metagenome (GOLD analysis project Ga0208916, IMG submission 184523) | Aqueous microbial communities from the Delaware River and Bay under freshwater to marine salinity gradient to study organic matter... | ecosystem: Environmental > Aquatic > Marine >... | reverse complement strand
TCATGCGACTGCTCAAACTGCCATCATTGCCCGGCAAAGACGCCGCCGACGCCTTGGGCTTGGCCATCACGCATGCGCACGTCGGGCCCGCCATGGCCAGACTGGCAAAAGCCAGCGGTCTGGGCGCTGCCATGGATGGGGCTTATCGGGATGGGCGCAGTCGGTGACGTTAGAGTGATGCGGCTGGCCATGCCCCACTAAATTCGGTGAGGCAGCTTAGAGGCCATCATCTTCTTTCGATCCAGTTTGCGCCCGTCAATAATGAACGTTCCGTCGCCAACCGCATGAATCGTGCGCTTTTCCTTGCGCGTGGTGTCGATGTAGGCGGCAACGCCCTCCAGCACAACGATGTTGTGCTTTTTAATGATGTCGATGACCTTGCACTCGATGTTGGCGAGGCACTCCTTGATCAAGGGTGCCTTGACGACCTTGCCCGACACGGGCGTGAGTTTGAACTTAGCAAACTTGTCTGTGTCTTTCCCTGTGCACGTTCCTATGCCGACCACCTTGTCCAGCATCTCTACCGTGGGAATGGCCATGACGCACTCTTTGTTATTTCGCAAGGCAGAGAACGAATAATTCCACGCCCCCGTGGTGATGGCAAAGACTGGCGTGAAATCCATCACCATCGTCCAAGAGATGGTCATGATGTTGTCCTTCAGCCCATCGTGGGTTGTCACCAAGACAACCGGCCCTGACTCCATCAGGGTAAAGGCCTTGCTCAGTTCCAACTCTTGCATCAGTGGCCTCTTGATCGTTCGTTGGCCGATGGTCAGAACAAGCCCGCTAATTCGCTACGGAACCAGGTTCGCGCCATCCGATGTTTTCACTATAGCCATCAAGTCGCAAAAATTTATCTCTGCTGCACCTACTTTTTGGTATCAAGGCACAACTGGGTGGAGCAATGGTTTTGAAAATTTTGGGGCTGTATTCAATCTCAGGCTGCCGTTTTTCGGCAGCATATGCTCAGCGCAATCGCTCAAGCGTCAAGACTGCAAAAAACCCAAAGGCCGAGACCAGCGTCCACTTCAAAATCATCAGGCCGTAGCGCTTGAAGCGGGCTTGCCCGGTGATGGCGAACAATGCGAAACAAGCGCCGGCCGTCAGCATGAGCAAGATCAGGAGCCAGCGAAATAACAACATGGTGAAGCCTCAGCTTAAAGCGCTGCTCACCAAGCAGGCGCAAGTTGCGCCAAGCCCTTGGGGGCGGTCTTGTCGTCAGTGAAGCTGACGATTTCGTAGGCCTCTGGGTGCGCCAACAACTCACGCAGCAGCAGGTTGTTCATCGCGTGGCCAGAGCGAAAAGCGCTGTAGGCTGCCAGCAAAGGTTTGCCCAGCAGATACAGATCGCCCATGGCGTCCAGAATCTTGTGTTTGACGAACTCGTCGTTGTACCGCAGGCCTTCGGTGTTGAGGACTTTGTAGTCGTCCATGACAATGGCATTGTCCAGACCGCCCCCCATCGCCAAGCCGTTGGCACGCATCATCTCCACGTCTTTGGTGAAGCCGAAGGTGCGGGCACGTGCGATGTCGCGGGTGTACGAATCTGCGCCCATGTCGAACTCAACGCGCTGGCCAGTGGAGTCCACAGCGGGATGATCAAAATCAATCTCAAAGCTGAGCTTATAGCCTTCGTAAGGGCTCAGGCGTGCCCACTTGGTGCTGGCGCCCTCGCCTTCGCGGACTTCGACGGGTTGGATGACTCGCACAAACTTTTTGGGGGTCTGTTGCAAGGTGATGCCGGCCGACTGCAGCAAGAAGACAAACGAGGCCGCCGAGCCGTCCAAAATAGGCACTTCTTCAGCGGTGATGTCGATGAAAAGATTGTCAATGCCAAGACCGGCGCAAGCCGACATCAGATGCTCAACCGTGAACACTTTGGCGTTGCCATTGGAAATGGTCGAAGCCATGCGGGTGTCTGTCACCGCCACCGCAGACACCACGATGTCCACCGGCTGCGGTAAATCAACCCGCCGAAAAACAATGCCCGTGTCGGGCGGCGCAGGGCGCAACGTCAACTCAACGCGTTGGCCACTGTGCAGGCCAACGCCCACCGCTTTGGTGAGGGATTTGAGGGTTCTTTGAGCCAGCATCTATCTATTTTAATTTGCACCGCGGTTCTGCGGGGAAATAAGGGCTCTGCCCCTTCGCAAAGCTGCGCCCGCCCCAGACGGGACGAGCGCAAGCGTCGCGAGGTGGTCAGCTCAGTCCGCTTGCTTGCGCAAAAAGGCTGGGATTTCGAAGTCGTCCATGCCGCCCAAGGTCAAGGCGTCAACCTTGGCCGCCGCTTGCGTCCGGTTGGTACGCCACACGCTTGGCACGGCCATATTGCCGTAGTCATGCTGTGTCGTCGGCATGGGTTGCACATTGCTGCTGAAAGACTGCGCAGCAGTGCCGACGGCCATGTTCAGCACGGGCAGATTGTCGGTACCGGTGCGCAGCACTTGCAACGGCGGTGCGGTGCGGCGAATCGTCTGCCGGCTCAAGCCGGTTGCCACCACCGTGACGCGAATTTCGTCACCGAGTTCGTCGTCGTAAGCGGTGCCGTAAATCACGTGCGCATCGGGCGAAGCATAGGCACGAATGGTGTTCATGGCCAACTTGGATTCGCTCAATTTGAGCGAGCCCTTGGCGGCCGTGATCAGCACCAACACGCCTTTGGCGCCTGACAGGTCAATGCCTTCTAGCAGCGGGCAAGCCACCGCCTGCTCTGCGGCGATGCGTGCGCGATCAGGACCGCTGGCGACTGCCGTGCCCATCATGGCTTTGCCGGGTTCGCCCATGACCGTGCGCACGTCTTCAAAGTCGACGTTGACGTGGCCCGGCACGTTGATAATTTCGGCAATGCCGCCGACCGCATTTTTCAGCACGTCGTTGGCATGGGCAAAGGCTTCGTCTTGGGTGACGTCATCGCCCAGCACGTCGAGCAGTTTTTCATTCAGCACAACGATCAGCGAATCGACATTGGCTTCGAGTTCGGTCAGGCCGCTGTCGGCGTTTGTCATGCGACGGCCGCCTTCCCAGTCGAACGGCTTGGTGACCACGCCGACGGTGAGAATGCCCATTTCTTTGGCGATACGGGCGATCACTGGCGCAGCCCCAGTGCCGGTACCGCCGCCCATACCCGCCGTGATGAACAACATGTGCGCGCCAGCGATGGCTTCACGAATGTCGTCCACCGCGAGTTCAGCCGCATCGCGACCTTTTTCGGGTTTGCTGCCAGCGCCCAGACCACTGCCACCGAGTTGGATGGTCTTGTGCGCGGTGCCACGACCGAGCGCTTGCGCGTCGGTGTTGGCGCAGATGAATTCGACGCCTTGCACGCCACTTTCAATCATGTGCTCAACAGCATTGCCGCCGCCACCGCCCACGCCGATCACCTTGATCAAGGTGCCTTGGTTGAACTCTTCAATCTCGATCATTTCGATGCTCATGGGAGCCTCCTGTTTGTTTTGCAATTACTTGGATTCGGTTCATTTTTTGGTTTCAGCATGATTTTTATGACGGCGGGTCAGCCCCTCCCGAATGTGTTGGACAAGATGAGGCCGGACGTTGCATTGAAAAATGAATCATCAGAAGTTCCCCACTAACCAGTCTTTGACCTTGCCAAAAGCGTTGTGCATGCTGCCGGCTTTTTGCGACACCTTGTAGCCGCGCATGCGTGCCAGCCGGGCTTCTTCCAGCAGGCCCATCACGGTGGAGGCGCGAGCCTGCGCGACCATGTCTGACAGCGCGCTCGAGTAACGCGGCATGCCGCGCCTGACCGGCTTCAAAAAGATGTCTTCACCCAGTTCGACCATGCCCGGCATGACGGCGCTACCGCCGGTGATGACGATGCCTGAAGACAGGACTTCCTCGTAGCCTGATTCGCGGATGACCTGCTGCACCAGCGAGTAAATTTCTTCGATGCGGGGCTCGATCACGCCGGCCAGCGCTTGGCGACTGAGCATGCGCGGTCCGCGGTCGCCCAGACCAGGCACTTCGACTTGACGCTCTGGGTCGGCCAGCAGTTGCTTGGCGCAACCGTTTTCGACTTTGATGTCTTCCGCGTCTTTGGTCGGTGTGCGCAGCGCCATGGCGATGTCGCTGGTGATCAAGTCACCGGCAATTGGGATCACCGCGGTGTGCCGAATCGCACCCCCCGTGAAGATCGCGACATCGGTGGTGCCGGCGCCAATGTCGACCATCGCCACGCCCAGTTCGCGCTCGTCTTGCGTCAACACCGCGAGGCTAGAGGCCAGCGGATTCAGCATCAGCTGGTCAACTTCAAGACCACAACGACGCACGCACTTGATGATGTTTTCAGCCGCGCTTTGTGCACCGGTGACGATGTGAATTTTGGCTTCCAGACGGATGCCGCTCATGCCGATCGGTTCGCGCACATCTTGCCCGTCAATCACAAACTCTTGTGGCTCAACCAACAACAAGCGCTGGTCGGTTGAGATGTTGATGGCCTTGGCGGTTTCAATCACCCGGGCGACGTCGGCCTGGCTGACTTCCTTGTCTTTGACGGCGACCATGCCGCTGGAGTTGATGCCGCGAATATGGCTACCGGTGATGCCGGTGTAGACGCGGCCAATCTTGCAATCCGCCATCAGCTCAGCTTCTTTGAGCGCCTGCTGAATGCTTTGCACGGTGGCGTCAATATTGACCACCACACCGCGCTTGAGCCCACTGCTGGCTGCGATGCCGAGGCCCGCCAATTTGAGCTCGCCATTGAGCAATATTTCAGCTACCACCACCATCACTTTACTGGTGCCGATGTCGAGTCCGACAACCAGATCTTTGTATTCTTTGGCCATAGTCCTTAAACCTTATTTCTTTATCTGTTTGCCGTCGACGCCAACCGTCGTGACGCCGCTCAACTTGATCGCATACCCGTTGCCATAACGCAAGTCGGCCGACTGCAGATTGCGCCCGAATTTAGACGAGGTCTGGGCCACTGTGTCGACAAAACGTTGAACCCTGGCTTGAATATCGGCCGGGCTTCCCAACCCCATTTCAATCATGCCTCCGCCCTCTAACATGACGCGCCAGCTGCCGCGATGGGTCAACTCCAACTCGACCAAATTGATGTCGAGTTTGGCCAGCAACGGCGCGACCGCCTGATAGCCTTGCAGCACCAAAGCGGCTTGCCCATCGGGACCCGTCAGCAATGGCAGGTCTTCCGCCTCGACGTCGCCCTGATTGACTTCAAAGACTTCGCCGAAACTATTCACCAATCGCACGTCAGCCTCAGGACCCCAAAACGCCACGGCTTGATGCTCTTGCAATGCCACCCGAAGGCGATCCGGAAACTCGCGTCGGACAACGGCCCGACGAATCCAAGGCACGCCCTCGAACGCATTGCGGGTTCGCGCCAGATCCAGCGTGAAGAAATTGCCATTGAGCTTCGGTGCCACATTGGCTCTCAGGGTCGCCGCGTTGTTGTGAGCCAAATCGTTGTCAATCCGGATGGCCTTCAAGCTGAACACCGGTTGCTTGGCCAGCCAGCCGAGTGCCGCCACCAACAACATGGCGGAAAACACCACACCGAAAGCGACCGCGGCATTGTTCATCAGTCGGATGTCGAGCGGCAAGGCTTTGATGAAGGGTGCGGGCGCTGCGCGACTCATACGCTGACTCCCGCATTCAATGGAACGGACTGCTGATCAAGCGATGCACTTTGCAGCACCGCCAAGCAGAGCGACTCATAGGACATGCCCGTCGCCCGCGCCGACATCGGCACTAATGAATGGCTCGTCATGCCGGGTGAGGTGTTCAGCTCTAGCAAATAGGGCTGGCGTGTTGCCGCGTCAATCATCACGTCGGCGCGCGCCCAGCCACGGCAGTTCAAAGTTTGGTAGGCCGCCAGCACCAGTTGTTGAATGGCGGCCTCTTCGCCCGCCGGCAAACCGCAGGGCACGATGTACTGCGTGGTGTCGGTGAAGTATTTATTTTGGTAGTCGTAGTTGCCTTCAGGCGCAACGATGCGGATGACCGGTAACGCCTGCGCTTCAGCGCCAGTGCCAAGCACCGGACAAGTGACTTCATCGCCACTGATGAACTGCTCGCACAAGATGTCGGCATCGAGCTGTTCGGCTTGGGCCACGGCGTCGGCCATCTGACCGGCACTGGTGACTTTGCTCAAGCCGATCGACGAACCCTCGCGGGCGGGTTTGACGATCAGCGGCAGACCCAGTGCGTCAGGCACAGCCATGACATCGGCAGCGCTGTAAACACCACGCCGCAATAAAACGTAGCGCGGCGTGCTCAAGCCATCGGCCAGCCAGATCCGCTTGGTCATGACTTTGTCGATGCAGATGCTCGACGCCATCACACCGGAGCCGGTGTACGGAATACCCAACAATTCGAGCGCGCCCTGCACAGTGCCGTCTTCGCCAAAGCGGCCGTGCAAGGCAATGAAGCAGCGCGTGAAACCCTCTGTCTTGAGCTCGTTCAGCGGCCGCTCGGCGGGGTCAAAAGCGTGGGCGTCGACGCCTTGCGATCGCAAAGCCGCCAGCACGCCCTGACCCGACATGAGCGAGATGGCACGCTCCGCCGAGTGCCCGCCCATGAGCACGGCAACTTTTCCGAAACTGGCAGGATCAGTGCGCATGCACACCTCCCAAGGCAACCACCTTGCCGGGCACCAGACCGATCGAGCCTGCACCCATGCAAACCACCACGTCGCCGGCTTGCGCCAGATCCAGAATCGCTTGCGGCATGGCGTCGATCGCGTCGACAAACACCGGCTCTAACTTGCCGGCGATGCGCAATGCGCGCGTCAGGGCACGACCGTCCGCCGCCACGATGGGCGCTTCACCCGCGGCATACACCTCGGCCAACAGCACGGCATCGGCTTGGCCAATGACTTTGACGAAATCTTCAAAACAATCTCGGGTGCGGCTGAAACGGTGTGGCTGAAAAGACAGGACCAGACGCCGACCCGGAAATGCCCCGCGCGCGGCAGCCAGCGTGGCCGCCATCTCAACCGGGTGATGACCGTAGTCGTCAATCAACGTGAAGTGACCGCCCGCAGCGACAGGCACATCGCCGTAGCGCTGAAAACGCCGGCCCACACCGTTGAATTCAGCCAACGCTTTTTGCACGGCTGCATCTGGAATATCAAGTTCGACCGCCACCGCGATGGCCGACAGCGCATTCAACACGTTGTGCTCGCCGGGCAGGTTCAGCACCACCGCCATGTCTGGCATCGTGACACCGTTGCGGCGCTGCACCGTGAAATGCATTTGGCCATTCACGTGGCGCACATCAACAGCGCGCACTTGGGCGCCTTCATGGAAGCCGTAGCTGGTGACCGGGCAGGAGACCTGCGCGGTGATGTCGCGCACAGCCGCATCGTCCGTGCACAAAATCGCGGTGCCATAAAAAGGCATGCGGTGCAGAAAGTCGACAAAGGCAGCCTTCAGCTTTTCAAAGTCGTGGCCATAGGTTTCCATGTGGTCGGCGTCGATATTGGTGACCACCGCCATCACCGGCAGCAGGTTCAAAAACGAGGCGTCGGATTCGTCAGCCTCGACCACGATGTAGTCGCCAGAACCTAATTTAGCGTTGGTGCCCGCACTGTTGAGACGACCGCCAATCACGTAGGTCGGGTCCAACCCGGCTTCGGCCAAGACACTGGCGACGAGGCTGGTGGTGGTGGTTTTTCCATGTGTGCCCGCAATCGCGATGCCGCGCTTGAGGCGCATCAATTCAGCCAACATGAGGGCGCGCGGCACCACTGGAATGTGTTTTTCACGCGCTGCGACGACTTCCGGATTGTCTGATTTCACCGCCGTCGACGTAACCACGGCGTCGACCGTGGCCAGGTTGCTGGCCGTGTGGCCGACATAGGTTTTGATGCCCAAACCGGCCAAGCGACGCAGCGTCGCGCTGTCGGCCAAGTCTGAGCCGGAAATCACATAGCCGAGGTTGTGCAGCACTTCCGCAATGCCGGACATGCCGGAGCCACCGATGCCGATGAAGTGAATATTCTTGACAGCGTGCTTCATCGAGCCAATTCCTCACAGGCCGCGACGACACTCGCCGTGGCATTGATTTTTTTCATTTGATGCGCGGCCTCAGCACGCTCTAAGAGATTGGCCCGCGTCATGGTTTGCAGCAAGCCAGCCAAGCCTTCTGCCGTCAAGTCGGACTGCTGGACCAACCAGCCACCGCCGGCCTCGACCAGAAAGCGGGCATTCAGCGTTTGGTGGTCATCTACGGCAGAGGGGAATGGCACAAACAGAGCTGCGGCCCCCACTGCGGCAATTTCAGTCACGGTGCTGGCGCCAGCGCGGCCAATGATGAGGTCGACTTCGGCAAAGGCTTTCGCCGTGTCGTCAATGAAGGGCGTCAATTCGGCCAACACGCCAGCTTGCGCATAGTTGTTGCGCAGCGCTTCAATTTGTTGGGTGCCACTCTGATGAAGCACCAGCGGCCGACTGGCTTCGCTCATCAGCGCCAGCGCTTGGGGCACCAACTCGTTCAACGCCCGCGCACCCAGACTGCCGCCCACCACCACCAACTTGAGTGAGCCGCTACGGCCAGCAAAGCGAGCAGCAGGTTCAGCTTGTTGCGTGAAGGCTGTGCGCAATGGATTACCCACCCACTCGGCTTTTTTGAAGACATTCGGAAAGGCCGTGAAGATGCGATCCGCCACACCCGCCAGCACGCGGTTGGCCATGCCGGCCACTGAATTTTGCTCATGCAAGATGAGCGGCTTGCCCAGCAGTACAGCCATCATGCCGCCCGGGAAACTGACGTAACCGCCCAAGCCGATGACCACATCGGGCTTGACCCGGCGCAGCACCTGAAAGCTTTGCCAGAAGGCTTGCAGCAGACGCAGCGGCAACAAGGCCAGCGTCACCAGACCCTTGCCGCGCACGCCAGAGAAATCAATCGCCTCAAAGGCAAAGCCGCTGGCCGGCACCCACTGGCTTTCCATGCTCGGCAGACCAACGCGGCCCTTGCCGCCCAGCCAATGCACCTGCCAACCGCGCTCGCGCAAGGCTTCAGCCACGGCCAGACCTGGGAAGATATGACCGCCTGTGCCGCCGGCCATGACGAGGGCTGTTGGAGGGCGCTTCACAGTCGGCCTCCCCGCATCAGCACGCGATTTTCGTAATCAATACGCAGCACCACGGCCAGCGCCACCAAGTTCATCAGAATGGCCGATCCGCCATAACTCATCAGCGGCAAGGTCAGGCCCTTGGTCGGCAAAGCACCCAAGTTCACACCCATGTTGATGAAGGTCTGAAAGCCCATCCAAATACCCACCCCTTGCGCCACCAGTCCAGCAAACAAGCGGTCCAGTGCAATCGACTGACGACCGATGTGGATGAGCCGACGGGTCAACCACAGGAACAGGCCCAACAAGGTCAGTACGCCCACCAAGCCGAACTCTTCTCCAATCACTGCCAGCAAAAAGTCGGTGTGCGCTTCCGGCAACCAGTTCAGTTTTTCGACACTGCCGCCCAGCCCAACGCCAAAAAATTCGCCCCGCCCAAATGCAATCAAGGAGTGCGTTAACTGATACCCCTTGCCGAGCGCATGCTTGGCATCCCAAGGATCGAGGTACGCAAAAATACGCTCGCGCCGCCATTCGCTCATGGCAACCATCAGTCCAAAGGCGATCACGACGACAGCTGAAATAACAAAGAACATGCGCGCGTTGACGCCGCCCAAAAATAAGATTCCCATGGCAATGACCGAGATCACCATGAAAGCCCCCATGTCGGGTTCGGCCAGCAGCAAAACCCCGACCACCGCCACAGCCGCAGCCATCGGCAAGACAGCGCGAAAGAAGCGCTCCTTGACCTCCATCTTGCGCACCATGTAGTCAGACGCGTAGATCAAGACCGCAAACTTGGCCAACTCAGACGGCTGGAAATTCATGAAGCCTAGCGAGATCCAGCGACGTGAGCCATTCACGCCCTTGCCGACAAAAGGCAGCAAGACCAAGCCCAACATGACGATGGAGCCAATGAACAACCACGGGGCAAATTTTTCCCAAACTGACAGCGGTATCTGAAAGGTGATCAGCGCGACGGTAATGGCCAAACTCAAGGACACCAGGTGTCGAATCAAAAAGTGGGTGTGCTCGTAGCGCGCGAACCTTGGGTTGTCCGGCATCGCGATCGAGGCCGAATAAACCATGATCAAACCCCACAGCAGGAGCGCCAACGTCACACCGACCAACGCCTGGTCAAAGCCAAGCAGACGCACCGGCGCCGAGTTGCTGACACGGTCTAGACTGGTGCGAACGGGCAAGGTCTCATTACCGCCCTGCGGTGCACCCATCCAGCCGATCAGTCGTGCGCTGATGCTCATGTGGAAACTCCTGCGTCCAGCGCCAGCGTCTGCACCGCGTCGCAGAACACCTGAGCGCGATGCCCGTAGTTGTCAAACATGTCGAAGCTGGCGCAGGCTGGTGACAACAGCACGGCGTCGCCGGGCTGCGCCAAACTGGCGGCGAGATCCACAGCGACCGGCATTGAATCGGCCACATGCATGTCAACACCCGATGCTTCAATCGCAGTTTGAATCAAAGGCGCGTCGCGCCCGATCAACACCACGGCGCGTGCATAACGCGCCACCGGCTCAGCCAGCGGCGCAAAGTCTTGTCCCTTGCCTTCACCACCCAAAATCAACACCAGACGACGGTCGGGACCCAAACCATTCAGAGCCGCAACAGTGGCGCCCACGTTGGTGCCTTTGCTGTCGTCAAAATATTCGACTTCATTCACCACCGCAACCGACTCGAGCCGGTGCGGCTCGCCGCGGTAGTCGCGCAGACCATGCAACAGCGGTGCCATGGTGCAGCCGATAGCGTTCGCAAGACCCAAGGCGGCCAAGGCGTTGGTGGCGTTGTGACGACCGCGAATGCGCAAGGCATCAACCGGCATCAAGCGCTGCACATAAACGGGAATCTCTTCATCGCGCCGGCGTTTGATGGTTTCATCGGCCTCGGCCGCACGCACCAGCCAAGCCATGCCGTTGACGGTTTCAATGCCGTAGTCACCCGGGCACTGCGGCACATCGGCGCCAAATGTTTGCACGTTGCGCAGCTGTTTGCCTTTGACCAGCGCCGGCAAAACCGCCATGACCTGTGGGTCATCACGGTTCAGCAACATGACACCGGTGTGGCCGTAAATAGCGGATTTGGCTCGCACATAAGCGGCCATGGAGCCATGCCAGTCGAGGTGGTCTTGGCTGATGTTCAGCACCGTTGCCACGCTCGGCTCAAAGCCGGTGACCTCGTCCAACTGAAAGCTAGACAACTCCAGCACCCACACATCAGGCAAGGATTCGGTGTCGATGCAGGCTTGCAAAGTGTCTAGCAATGTGGGGCCAATATTGCCCGCCACCGCGACACTTTTTCCGGCGCGCTGCACCAGCTGCCCGGTCAACGAGGTGACGGTTGTTTTGCCATTGGTGCCAGTGATGGCGATGACTTTAGGACGGTACGGGAGCTTACGGGCGGGTTCAGCAGGTAGCTCGGCTGGTGACATAGATTTGTCGTCAGTCACGACCTCAGTCGCTTCTGCTTCTGCTTCTGCTTCTGCTTCTGCTTCTGCTTCGCCCAGCTCTCGCAGCGCCTCAGCGAACAAGGTGAGTTCATTGCCACAAGGCACGCCCTGCTCTTGGGCCGCTTGCAGCACGGGTGCAATCTCAGCGGGCGACAAACCGGGGCTGCGCAAAATCAAATCGAAGTGCTCGGTGCCCTTCATGAGTTCGGCGAAATCACCCGCGACAAACTTCACGGCTGGCCACTCTTGCTGCAAGGCGGCCAACTGCGGCGGTTCAGCCCGGGTATCGGCCACCGTCACGCGACTACCATGGCCTGCGCACCAACGTGCCAAGGCCAAGCCGGACAAGCCGAGCCCGAGCACCAGAACATGTTGGGTGGCGAGTTTTTTCATCGCAGTTTCAGAGTCGACAAACCGACCAAGCAAAGCAACATGGTGATGATCCAGAAGCGCACCACCACTTGCGTTTCTTTCCAACCGCTTTTCTCAAAATGATGGTGCAGTGGCGCCATCTTCAAGATGCGCCTGCCCGTGCCGTATTTGCGTTTGGTGTATTTGAAATAAGTCACCTGCAGCATGACCGACAAGGCCTCGACCACGAAGATGCCGCCCATGATGGCCAACACAATTTCTTGCCGCACGATGACTGCGATGGTACCGAGTGCCGCGCCCAACGCCAGCGCGCCGACGTCGCCCATGAAGACCTGCGCCGGATGCGTGTTGAACCACAAGAAGGCCAAGCCAGCGCCCGCCATGGCGGCGCAAAAAATCAGCAATTCGCCAGCACCCGGAATGTAAGGGAAAAACAGATAGCGGGAATACACCGAGCTGCCCGTGACGTAAGCAAAAATTCCCAAGGCCGATCCGACCATCACCACCGGCATGATGGCCAAACCATCGAGCCCGTCAGTCAAGTTGACGGCGTTGCTCGAACCCACAATCACCAAGTAGGTGAGGATCACAAAACCCAACACGCCCAAGGGGTAGCTGACTTGCTTGAAAAATGGCAGCAGCAAGCCGGCTTTTGGCGGTAAGTTGACATCGAAACCTGACTTGACCCAACTCACAACCAACTCGAACACGCGCAGGTTGGAGCTTTCTGAAATGCTGAACACCAAGTACAGCGCAGCGAGCAAGCCGATCAACGACTGCCAAAAATACTTGTCGCGTGAACGCATGCCTTCGGGGTCTTTGCTGACCACTTTCTTCCAGTCGTCGGCCCAACCGATGGCGCCAAAACCCAGCATCACGACCAGCACGATCCAGACAAAGCGGTTGCTCAAGTCGGCCCACAACAAAGTAGAGATCGCAATCGCCAGCAGGATCAACACACCGCCCATGGTCGGTGTGCCGCTTTTGCTCAAGTGCGTCTGCATGGCGTACTCGCGGATCGGCTGACCGATCTTCAACTCGGTCAAACGGCGAATCACCATCGGCCCAGCGATCAAGCCAATCAGCAAGGCCGTGAGTGCGCCCATGACGGCGCGCAATGTCAGGTATTGGAAGACCCGGAAAAACCCAAATTCGGGTGACAGGGTCTGCAGCCACTGAGCCAGACTTAAGAACATGCTTTTTCCTTCGCTGCGGCTGAGGCTTGTGTGCCGGCTTGTGCTCCGATGGCTTCGACGACGCGCTCCATCTTCATGAAGCGCGAGCCTTTGACCAGCACACTGGCGCAATCTGGCAAGGTTTTTTGAACGTCAGCCAACAAGGCCTCAAACGTAAGGTGGTGACGCGCGCCAGGAAATGCCTGTGCGGCGTGGCGCGTCAGGTCGCCGGTGCAGAGCAGCCGATCAATGCCGCGTTGCAGCGCGTGTGCGCCTATCTCTGTGTGAAATTCTGGTCCACGGTCGCCGACCTCGCCCATGTCACCCAAGACCAACAAACGCGGCGCTGGCAACTCAGCCAGCACATCGATGGCGGCGCGGACTGAATCCGGATTCGCGTTGTAGCTGTCGTCAATGACGATCAGCGCGCGACCGTCGATCATCAAAGGCAGTGCGCGGGACCGGCCTTTGACTGGTGCAAAGTTTGTCAGGCCTTCAGCAACCGCGCTCAGCGGTACGCCCGCCGCTAAAGCGCAAGCGGTCGCGGCCAAGGCGTTTTTCACGTTATGGCGCCCGGCCACATTCAATGCAAACGTCACGCACCCGAGCGGCGTCAGTGCATTCACTTGCCAGCGCGCGCCAGTCCATTCGGCGGTCGCAGTCACATCGGCTTGGCCAGTCAATGCAAAGGTGATGACGCGGCGCGTTCCAGCCAAGGCGCGCCACAGCGGCGTGTACTCGTCATCAGCCGGAAAGACAGCGACACCATCTGCGGGCAGCGCAGTCAGCACCGCACCGTTTTCACGCGCTACTGCGTCCACACTCGCCATGAATTCGAGGTGCTCGCGCTGCGCGTTGTTGACCAGTGCGACAGTCGGCTGCACCATGGCGGCCAGACCAGCGATTTCACCGGGGTGGTTCATGCCCAACTCGACCACACCGACGGCGTGAGTGCTGCGCAAACGCAGCAAGGTCAGCGGGACGCCGATGTCGTTGTTGAAATTACCCTCGGTGGCAAAAGCCTGCTCGCCTTTGAAGGCCCGCAGGATAGACGCGATCATTTGCGTCACGGTGGTCTTGCCGTTGCTGCCCGTGACCGCTATCAAGGGCAGCGAAAACTGCGCTCGCCAGCCCGCCGCCAACTGGCCCAGTGCGGCTTTGGCATCAGGCACTTGCAGACCCGATAAACCAGCGTCAGCCAAACCATGTTCAGCCAAGGCCGCCACAGCGCCGTGCGACGCCGCTTGGCTTAAGAAGTCATGCGCATCAAAGCGTTCGCCCTTGAGCGCCACAAACAAATCACCGGCGCGCAAGCTGCGGGTATCGGTGTGCACGCGCGAAAAACGCACAGACGCATCCCCCACCAATGTCGCCATCGGCAGGTGTTGCTGAGCCTGGGCCAAGGTCATCATGATGTGTGGACTGTTCCCGTGCTGGCAGTTGCGGTGTAAGCAGCCAAGGCGAGTTCGGCTTGTTCGCGATCCGAGAAAGGCCGGCGAACCCCATGAATCTCTTGGTAGCTTTCATGTCCTTTGCCGGCCATCAGCACCACGTCTTGCGGCTGCGCCTGCTGTAATGCTGCGGCGATGGCCAGCGCCCGGTCGGGCTGCTGGAGCACGGCGGCAGACGCTGGCATGCCCGCCAGAATTTGCGCCATGATGTCGCCCGGCTTCTCGCTGCGTGGGTTGTCACTGGTCAGCACGGTGTAATCTGCATAGCGGCTGGCGACAGCGCCCATCAACGCGCGCTTGCTGGCGTCGCGGTCACCACCGCAGCCAAACAGGCACCAGAGTTTTCCACCACGGCTTTGCGCTTGCGGCTTGAGCGCTAGCAAGGTTTTTTCCAGTGCGTCAGGGGTGTGCGCGTAATCAATCACCACCAAGGGTGCGGCGTCGGCCGTCAGCGTTTCCATGCGACCCGGCACCGGGCTCAACTTGGCGCAGACAGCGGCAATCGCCTTCAGCGGCAAACCGAGGCTGCGCAATGCACCGATCACGCCCAACAGGTTAGAGACGTTGAATTCACCAACGACCGGGGCCGTCACTTGAAAAGCCGTCTCGCCCTCGACCACTTCAAAACTCAGTGAGTCAAGACCGTATTGAATCGAGCGTGCGGTCAGTCTTGCCGGGCCAGTGCAGGAGACCGTCCAGACATCGAGTTGTTCTGTCGCCAACACGGTGGCCAATTCAGCACCGTGCTGGTCGTCAATGTTCACCACCGCCGCTTGCAGACCCGGCCAGTAAAACAGCTGTTCTTTGGCGGCCCAGTAGGCGGCCATGGAGCCGTGGTAGTCCAGATGGTCTTGCGTGAAGTTGGTGAAGATGGCGGTGTGAATCTGTGTCGCATCCAGCCGGCGTTCCTCGATACCAATCGAAGAAGCCTCGACAGCGCAGGCCACAAAACCTTCGTCCACCAAACAGCGCAGTTGCTCCTGAAACAACACCGGGTCGGGCGTGGTCAGCCCATTGAAAACCAGCGCGCCAGGCTCACCAATGCCCAATGTTCCGACCACAGCGCAGTGCTGTCCGAGTTGGCTCAACGCCTCAGCCATCCACCAAGCGGTGGACGTTTTGCCATTGGTGCCCGTGACGGCCACGACCGACAATTCCAGGCTCGGCTCAGAAAAGAAGGCCGCAGCAATCGGCGCGGCGGCACTTTTAAGACCCGCGTAAGTGGCCACGCGCTCATCCACCAGACTTTCAAGCGGGGCGCCTTCGGCCTCGACGAGACACGCCATGGCGCCTGCCGCCAGCACCTGCGGTACAAAACGTCGCGCATCGTTGGCCGCACCGGGCCAAGCCAGAAAGCCGTCACCAGGCTTGACGCGCCGGCTGTCGGCCACCAAGGTCCCGCTGACGTTCTGCCGCAACCAACGTGCAGCCTCTTTGGGTGTGGTGAGGGCTTTGTGCAGGTGAGTGTTCAAAATGACTCCTCGACGGGACTGGTAACGATCTGGGGCTTGACCGCCACATCAGGGGGCAAGCCCATCATGCGCAAGGTCTGCTGAACTGTTTCACTGAAAACGGGCGCGGCGACGATGCCACCGAAATACTGACCATTGCTGGGCTCATCGATCATCACGGCGACCACGATGCGCGGTGAGTCAATCGGTGCAATGCCAGTGAACCAAGAGCGGTATTTGTTGCTGGCGTAGCCTTTGCCAACTTGCTTGTGCGCCGTGCCTGATTTGCCGCCCACCGAGTAACCCACGGTCTGCGCCAGCTGACCTGTGCCGCCAGGGGCTGCAGCCATTTGCAGCATGCGGCGTATAGCGTGCGAGTTTTCAGGCGAGAAGACGCGAACACCGACAGCGGGCTCGGTGCTCTTGAGCATGGTCAGCGGAATGATCCGACCGTCGTGCGCAAAGGCCGTGTAGGAATGCGCCATTTGAAACAGTGACGCCGACAAACCGTAGCCGTAGGCCATGGTGGCTTGCTCGATCGGACGCCAAGTCTTCCAAGGCCGCACCCGACCGGTGACAGCACCTGGAAACTGGATCTGCGGTTTCTGTCCGTAGCCAAGTGCGGTGTAGGTGTCCCACATCTCGTTCGGGCTCATCTTTTGCGCGATCTTGAGCGCCCCCACGTTGCTCGATTTTTGGATCACACCCTCGACTGTCAAGGTGCCGTAGTTGTGCGTGTCACTGATTGTGAAGCCGCCCATGGTGAATCTACCTGGCGCGGTTTCGATGGTGGTTTGCGGCGTCACACGACCGGCCTCCAACGCCATCGCCACCGTGATCGGCTTCATGGTTGAACCAGGCTCGAAGGTGTCTGTCAGCGCCCGGTTGCGCAACTGCTCGCCATTGAGGTTGACGCGCTTGTCCGGGACATAGCTCGGGTAATTCGCCAACGCCAACACTTCGCCAGTGACCGCATCGAGCACCACCACGCTGCCGGCTTTGGCTTTGAATGAAATCACCGTGTCGCGCAACTTTTGATAGGCAAAGAACTGCACCCGACTGTCAATCGACAGTTGCAGATCTTTGCCCTCGACGGGCGGCACTTGCTCGCGCAGGTCTTCGATCACGCGCCCTTGTCGATCCTTGATGACGCGGCGAGATCCAGCACGACCGTTGAGCTCTTTGTTGAAAGTCAACTCCATGCCTTCCTGGCCCTGGTTTTCAACGTTCGCAAAACCCACCACGTGCGCCGTCGCTTCACCATCGGGATACTGGCGCTTGTATTCTTTGCGCTGATAAAGGCCCTTGATGTCCAGCTCGGCAATTTGCTTTGCCACCGACTCGTCGACTTGCCGCTTCAACCAAACAAAGGTCCGGTCGTCATTGCTCAGCCGCTCCTCCACCACCGATGCCGGCATGTCAAGCAGGCGCGCCAATTCGGCCAGCTGCGCTTTGCTCACCACGACGTCCTCTGGAATGGCCCAGATACTTTGTGCCGGTATGCTCGAAGCCAGAATCAGACCGTTCCGATCCAAGATGCGGCCACGACTGGCCGGCAGCTCCAGCGTGCGAACAAAACGCACTTCGCCTTGACGTTGGAAAAAATCATTGCCAAAAATCTGGATGTGCGCAGCACGTGTAGCCAGTCCGGCAAAACCCAAGGCAATGGCCGCCACGATGAATTTGCTGCGCCAGACAGGCGTCCTGCTGGCCAGCAAGGGGCTTGAGCTGTAGCGGATGCTGCGTCTCATGGCTTGCCTACGGACACATATTGGGTGATCGCCGCGGTTGCCGGCAGCATCTGTAGTTTGCCTTTGGCCAGTTTGTCGACGCGAAGCGGCGTTGCCTGCGAGCGCTTTTCAGCCTGCAGGGTTCGGTTGTCGGTTTCCAACTTGCGCCCTTGTGCGCTGGCATTTTCGAGTTCAACGAAAATTCGGCGCGATTCGTACTGCGTATGAACCACATACAGCGCCGTCAGCAAGACCGCCACCAACAGCAACAGATTGACGCGGGTCAAGCGGGCACCTCGGTGCGTTCGGCCACGCGCATCATGGCGCTGCGTGAGCGTGGGTTACCTAAAACTTCAGCCTCAGAGGGTTTGACCCGACCCAGCGCGTTCAGCTTCATGGCCTTGGGTTCAGCAAACGGCGCACGGCGATCAAACACCTCGCGCGAATGCTCAGCAATGAACTGCTTGACGATGCGGTCTTCGAGCGAATGAAAACTGATCACCACCAAACGCCCTCCAGGTTGCAAGACTTTCAACGACGCCACTAGCGCTTGTTGCAGCTCTTCAAGCTCTGCATTGATGAAAATCCGAAAAGCTTGAAATGTGCGCGTTGCAGGGTCCTTACCCGGCTCGCGGGTTTTGACCGCGCTAGCCACGACTTCGGCCAATTCAGCGGTGCTCCCAAGTGGGCCCCGTTCGT
>Ga0208916_10000502_pt1 | contig 18402 bp, 13 predicted proteins | sample DEB19_08_DNA_5_FD_184523 | JGI IMG/M metagenome (GOLD analysis project Ga0208916, IMG submission 184523) | Aqueous microbial communities from the Delaware River and Bay under freshwater to marine salinity gradient to study organic matter... | ecosystem: Environmental > Aquatic > Marine >... | reverse complement strand
TAACAATACTAAAATCATTCTGCATAAGTAAACTGAAATAGGATCCTTTAATGGCTATTCTCGCCAAGATATTCGGGTTCATAATAGAATCGTTAAACACATTTATAAAGTGATTATGTGAACTATTGCAAAAATCATCAATTGATAAATAAATATAACGTAAAGAAGCCGGATCTATAACCGCATCTGCCGTGTATAAAACGTTTCCGTCATATACATGTCTGATAAACCCTAAATTCCAACCAAACCGTGTAGATATGTCTGTGTTGTCTATCATACCATTAATATCCCGAGTATAGTCCATCAAAATATTTGTTATTCTATCTCCAAGTACCCCCCTAGGTTGCAGTGTTACCTTACCTGTACCAGAGCCAGTGGTAGTAACATCTAATGTGAAGACAATATATGCAAAAATATCATTAGGATCAATAATTGACCCGGCGGCGTTGACTGGTGCTAATACACCATTAATCTTTGTCAATAAATCGCCTGCATTATAATTGCCATCAGGAACAACAACTACTTTGTCGGATACTAACGGAGCGCCGGAGGCATCGGTGTAAGAAACTGATAAATATATATAGTTATTCCCGTTAGCACTAGATATGTTATAAAATGAAACCGGAAATTCCAATGCAGCTAGGGTCATGGAGACTACCTTGTTAAATTTGATAGGCAATTGTATAGTAACGTCCGAACTATGTGTAGAGAATAAATTGTCACGGAAACGAGTATCAATATTTAAACTTTTGGTGATAGTACGCGTATCTAATTGGTTTAATTTACCCGGAAAATACTGGCTTGGATTTGAATATACAAATTGTGTATTTGGTCGTGTAATTAATTCCTCTTCCCGACCAGACGCGACATTCAACATAGGCGTATCAATCGTATCCAGCTTATAATTGGTAGGAATAGAAGTAGGTGCTTTGATGGGTTCGCATTTAACTGTGATAAGCCACTTTTTCGCTCGGTGTAAGAAGTCAATTAGGCTATTTTTAAATCGTTTATCAATATGCCCCGTAGATAATAAAGTTTCTCTAATATTATATTCTTTTAGTTCAATATCGGCAGGACTATAACTGCCCTTCGGTTTCAATTGAAAAAACTTTTCAATATCACGAATACTATAATTATTAATATCTAAATCCAGGTTCTCCATTACTTATTATTCAACCATATATTTTATTTATTATATTCTTTGTAACATAATAGATATACTAGAATTGATTTTCTAGACAATTCTTTTCGGGCAATCTAATATAGAAGTAATATACATGTCATCTAGTCAACGGACCGCTTTACTAAAATACAGAGAAGTATTGACTGGTTACGAGAATAATATAGTAAACGATAGCTTACCGGTACCATTTAGTCCTAATCGTCCAAGAGTGTCGGTATTAGGAACCGGGCCAACTGGACCAATCGGACAAATTGGTCAAACTGGTTCTACCGGAAGTACGGGTCCAGTTGGCGCAACTAATGGAGGTATATTTACACTATCTGCCCACGCAAGTACATTTGCACAAATAAATGGAGGGTTTATATTTTCATTCGGAAATACAGAGTATTCAAACATCAACTATGGATTTCCAATACAGGCAGCGTGTACATTAACAAATATTGGAGTAAAACTATTGAACCCGTCGAGTAAAAACGGAATGATTGAAATATATAAATCTGGTCTCAGTACAAATGTCATCGTCAAAGACATATTAAATAATGCTTCGCTTAGTTCCATAAACATAAAGTTTGAAGCAGGAGATTTTATTAACATAAAGTGTTTAGCCGGAGAAGGCGGCAATTCAATATCAGTTTCGCTATGGTTTCTCACAGACGGCGCAATTGGTCCGACTGGACCAGAAGGACCACAAGGTATTGTTGGTCCACAAGGAAGTATCGGTCCAACCGGAGCATCTTGGTATTTATCTGATATCGTCAATAATGATATACAGTTCAATGCGGGGTTTACAGTATTGGGTGATATGATTGTAAAGAAAAATACATCATTACAAGGGAAATTAACTGTTTTGAATAAAACGGAGTTTAAACAAGGCATGACCGTAGGAAAAGACGCTTCAATGAACTCGTCCTTATATGTACATAACACAACCGACTTAAATAACGAACTTTATGTGAAAGGGGATACATATTTAAAGGCTAGGGCGTTTATATTTGGGGAGACCGTATTAAACGACCGACTAATAGTAGGTAACGATGTGATATTAAATAATAATTTACTTGTATCGTCCGATGTATCCATGAATAGTAAATTGGTAGTAGCTAACGACGTATTGTTGAACAGTAAATTGGCGGTAATGGAGGACGTATCATTCAATGGCAAATTGGTAGTAGACGACGACGTATATCTAAATAGCAAGTTAGTCATAGCCAAAGAGGTTCTTATGACTAATCTAACTGTAACCGATAATGTACATTTCAGTCGTAACTTGACGGTATCTGAGGAGGCATACTTGAACAAACTATCTGTAACAGACAACGTAAACCTGAACAAACTATCTGTAACAGATGACGTATATTTAAATAGTAAATTGATTGTGACTGATAATATATACACAAATGGTAAATTAGTAACGGCTGACGATGTAACATTAAATCGCAATTTATCTGTATCCGGTGACGTGTCAATGAGTGGTAAGATGTCTGTATCTGGTGACGTGGCAATGGACGGTAAAATATGTATATTAGGTGATGCATCAATGAATGGTAAAGTATCTGTATCTGACGATGTATTTATGAATAATATGCTAGTAGTTACCAATGATGTACATTTAAACAGCAGATTGACTGTATCCGACGAAGTATACTTGAATAGTAAATTGGTAGTTGCAGACGATGTACAGTTAATCAACAAGTTACTAGTAGGAGGTTCCGTTCGGTTGAACCAGAACTTGACGGTTTCCGACGAAGTTCATGTAAATGGTAAAATGACTGTATTGGACGACGTATTCTTTAATAGTAAACTACACGTATATGATGATGTATCGTTCAATAGCAAAGTAACAATATCTAATGATTTGTATCTGAATAGCAAATTAACTGTATCTAAGGACACACAATTAAATAGTCGTCTAACTGTTACTGATGATGTATATTTGAATAGTAAATTAATAATATCAGATAACACATATTTGAATAGTAAATTGATGGTGGCAGATGATGTGAATGTGAATAGTAAATTGATAGTAACAGATGATGTAAACATGAACAGTAAATTGACTGTATCTGATGAGGTCTATTTAAATAGTAAATTGATAGTAGCAGACAATGTATTTATGAATAATAATCTGGTAGTCGCAAGCGATGTGGCATTGAATAGTAAACTAACTGTTATAAACGATGTGGCATTGAATAGTAAACTAACCGTTATAAACGATGTGGCATTGAATAGTAAACTAACAGTGTCAAACGATGTGGCATTGAATAGTAAACTAACAGTGTCAAACGATGTGGAGTTCAATGGCAACCTAAACGTATCAAATGAGGTTAAAATCACTAACTACCTAACGGCATCAGACGACATATATGCAAATAGTAAGCTGATAGTGGCAGACAACGTATATATGAATAGTAAGCTGATAGTGGCGGACGATGCAATCTTAAATGGCAAATTATTAGTAACGAATGATGTAGACCTGAATAATAAGCTAGAAGTAACCAATGACGTGCGGTTTAATAGTAAGTTAGTGGTTGCAAATGATGTAATTATGAATGCCAATATGGAAGTTGTAGGTGACTTGTCAATTAATTCAAATATGTTTATAGCAAACGATACGTATATACGTGGAAACCTAGATGTAAGCGAGAATATTATACTACACAAAACATTAACAGTTGACGATGCAGTCTTTTTCAATTCTAGTTTAACTGTAAGTGAGAATGTAAACATACAAAACCACCTATTTGTTATGAATAAAACGATATTAGGACATAATTTATATGTTGATGGCGACGTATCATTTAATAGTAACTTAGTTGTTAAAGAAAGTATTATCGCAGCAGAGTACGTTACATTATCCGACCATCGCCTTAAACAAGATGTGAAACCGTTATCAGATTATGTATTCACAATTGACAATTTAAGACCGGTTTGCTATTATAATGCGTTTACGCACAAGTCGGATATTGGGTTTATTGCACACGAATTTCAAGAAGAATTACCAATACTAGTTAGAGGAGAAAAAGATGGATCTAATATGCAATCTATTAATTATACCGGGCTAATTGGGATATTGGTACACGAATTACAACAGCTGAAAACCAAAGTAATCCCAACACTAACCACAACGATAAAAACCCTAGAAGATCGTATACATATATTAGAGACCAATAGATGATAATAAAAATATAATATTAAATATATATACATGTCAATCGCAACACTAAAACGTAAAACTAACACAAAATACAACAATATGAGTGTAGGTGTTCCCCAGTTCTCAATCACTGGTACACATCGCAATCAAGGGTATGTAGGACAAACAAGTCTCTCCCGTTCTCTACCAAGAACATTGATGCGCGGGAATGCAGTACGCGGACATGGGGGGTGCTGTGGATCATATACCGTTGCACCACACATTCTGTCGGGCATAACTACTACGGAAGATTCAACCGTTGTAAAAACTCCCAGTCTTGGTACGTCGGGCATGTTAAGTACAAAATATAGATGGATTAGACGACCAGACCCATATAGCACTGTAAAGGCGGATAATAATAACAATCGTAGTTCACAGAGTGATTATATTAAAAGACTTACCAAGAAAACTCTATTGGAAATACAGAAAGCGAACGACCCAAATGATACTACTTGTACAAATACGTTTAATGCAGTGCGCGGAGACTGTGGAACAGGCGATATGAATTACGTCAAACCGACGTGTTCTGTTGTAAAACCAGAAACAGATTATATGCAAATGCCATACTGGGAACATATGGCCAGATTAAACGAAAACTGTACAAAAGACGATAAATTTGTAACAACCAACTTAAATAAGACACCTTTTTACGGATTTAACTAAAAATTGAATATAAACATAAATAATATAATCAAGTAACTATATTATTTATAATGCCAACAACTGTTGAAACCGAGAGAGAATTAGCCGCATACCTTTCTAGTCTTAGTCCAAAAGATTTGAAAGGATATAACATTGCAAAATCCCATTTGGGAATGACCTATCAATATGAAAAAACAAACGGGTTCATTGAATGGAAGAAGAAGCAACCCGACCAAAACAAACTAGATTGATGACTTATTCTTAAAATCTTTGTAACTCATTACTTGGGATTGAAGTGTGTTTTCCGCCGCCAAATTATCCAACAAATTGGATTGAAATCCAACTACCAAACTCTTTACTGGTTTCATCTGACCAAGAAAGCTGTAATTGATGATTTTACCAACACAAACAAATTTATTATGATGGTAGTTAATAATCGGGGTTTTATCATTTTCTTTATCGGAAGTGCGGCTATCGGATTTCTTAAATTTCACGAAAGGTGCATTTTTCATATCTATTCCTGCCGTGGCGTTCTTTTTTTTAGACTTATCCGGTGCATCAACCATTAAAGCAGTTATAATAGGAGAAGACTTATCGGTCGGCGTAACCTCATTATCAACGAATAAATGTATACAATGAAACGTTAACACATATTTCATTGCAATAGCATTGAGTATTTTATATGGCATGCTACTTGTATCACAATAATACGCAAATGCTAATTTATATGGGTCATAAAACATAATGACATTACCTCTTGGTGTGTTTTCAAATAATATACGGCGTTTCCAGTCTACTTCCAGTGGATTGTCAACTTTTTTGATAATAGCTTGGTAGGTGTCCTTTGAATAGAACTCTTGGTTCATATTCGTATTTAACTGGTTGTCCTGATTGGTCTGATATACCTTTAAAAACCGGGAAGTATTACGCTCAATATAATCATCCGTATCTGATAACATATTCGCAATTTTCGGTTTTAATTGTGGGTAAAATGCCCGATATGCCTTATGTAATAAGAACGGACTAGTAAACAATAAAAATAATTTTAACCCATCAACCCGTTCGTTCAACATATAATTAGATAAGACCGACATCGTTATATACTATAACTCGTAACTTTTATGCTGTTTTATTGACGAATGTATTTGAGTTACGGGCAACTTCGGCTAATCTGACGTTAACCAAATCTTTCATTTCATTTTCCAAAACAGGTACTTCAATGCGTTCATATGTCTTATACGCATTGTCTGGGTGTAAACGAACTAAACACATATTTGTAACGATCTTGTTGTATTTATGCTCTAAAATCATTTTGTATACATTCAATTGTAATGCATAATGCCAAAAGTTTGTATCGGGCAAATGAGAAAGGCAACTCGTTATTGCGTATTTACCGAACGGCGTTTCGCTTTGAATTTCTTGACAGCGTTTCCAATCATATATTTGTAACGTCCCATCTGGATTTTCAAAAATCATGTCAATTGAACCCGATATTTTAAGTTCTTCATAATATACCATCCATTCGGTACGATATGGTTTAAGATGCTGATAGTCAGATGCAAACTGTTGAAAGTACTTGTATTCTAGGCTCTCATTCTTGACATCTAATTTATTATAATAACATTCAATATCATAATGCATTTTGGTACCAGCACTAGCGGCAGCGTCACGATTATTGTCCCACATAAACTTGATTTCATCTCGGGTCATCTTATAATATTTATATGTGTGGTCCGTATCCCATTTTCTATTTCTGAGGATATTTGTAATGATCGAATCTGCATCAAATTCACTAAAATGTTTATGGTTCCAAGTAGTTACTGACATATAACCACCGCGATCTCCACATACCGTATAAATATGTGGTCCTTCCTCAAACGTGATATCCTTATCACGTGGGTGTTCATTCAACTTTGCAAGATACGTAGGTGGCTCCATCTTATGTTTTGTTATATATACACAGATAAAAATAATTAATATTCAATTTTACACGGGTGTGGTTAAACTATATCGTATTCTACAACCGATTTTAGGGTTCGTTTCACTTGTCCAGATAAATGCTGTCGTAGTTTATGAAATAACGTATCTTCCGACATTTTACCACCAAGTATTTGTTTATAATAATCAATATACATCTCGCTATACTTCTCATCGGTCTCAATGTCGGTCTTATGCACTTCATACCAACACGACTTGAAATCATATGTAAATTGATTGGCAACGCGTCTTAAATACTTATCTAGTTCTATATTTGGTATTTTTACCCACATTGGTTCCGTTTGGTCATCACCATTCGTATTTTTTTTGAATACATATATTTCGGATAACTTTGTATCAAATGAACAGATGGGTAGACCAGAAAGATCACATTTAGAAATGGATTGATCAAATAAACTGGTTAACCCCGTGAGTAGACCATGGTGGAACACCGTATCTAGATAGTCCTTTACGTTTGGCAAAATATCGTTTCTAATCCAGTCGGAAAATGTGAATGCCGGTAGTGGGCACTTAGCATTATCATTCAACCAATCAAGCACACTTAATTTGCCTCGCTTAACACGACGTAGACTGGCATTTTCATTTTCTAATTTGGTTATACGCACCATCATATGTTGCATTAACTGATACATTTCGGTCGGACTGGGTAGCTGTTGTGTGATATCAATTTCATTCTCCCGTTCTTTATGTGATTTAGAAATAAACTCACAGCATAATACGTGTCGGTCGTAGTGAAACTTCTGATGAAACTGTTTCTTACAGAAAGTACAATTGTGGTAGTTGCTGCTTTTTAGCATGTTGACGTTGGTTTTCTATTATTCAGAAGTATATATATTATTTCAATTTTATCAATGAAGATGGTATTTAGCATAAATACACCGATCATACGTAAGGTACGAAATCCTCCACCTGAAATCAAGCCCGTGCATATAGACTACGACCAAACCCGAATGTTGTTACAGATGAACATGATTGCCCGAATGGCGGGTGCACCCAATTGCGGTAGTTGTAAAGGTAGTAAATAATTTATCATAGTTAATTATAGCATAAACAATATGTTGATGGACATTGTATTTAACAAGAAAATATGGACAATTTTGATGACGCTTCTCATTCTATTTTCCATAGTTGCCGGTCTAAAATATTTGGGGTTATATAACGGAATTATAGAAACCATGGACGGATTACCCGGTGCAATGAAAAGCTCTGAAATGCAAGTAACTACGCAAATACTAGAATAATCTATAACTCTTTCAATGCCGCAAACATTATATAATATATCCTATGTAATATTATATAAGGGTTATGAGCCAGTTTATTGATAAAACCGATTTATTTATGGAACCAAAAACTACACAATATGGAAGTCATATGGTAATGACCAATGTACATAAACCAACAAAACGTAAGTTTGTTAACATTGATACCAGATTTAGTGATGAATATAATTATTTAACGGTTGCAAACTGTGGTATTACTCTACCCGAACGAATTAACGACGTAAAAAGCATATCTGTATTAAGTGTGGAACTACCATTATCGTTTTATAATATTTCATCTAGTATTGGTAATAATAGTTTTCAGGTTATAACTGCTACCAATAAAGAGACAATTATTATACCTGACGGAGAATATACTAGCGCTACTTTAAAAACAGCGTTGAATTCATTAACAAATGGTCTGTTTGTGGGATCAGATATAGATTTATCATTTAATATTTTAGCCTCACAGACGGGTGGTGATGTCGCTACGGTATCATCTGCCGTAAATTGTTCGCTTAATTTTGCAGTAAACGATAAGAGTGTCGCTGATAAGTATAATATAAAGTCAAAACTAGGTTGGTTATTGGGGTTCCGTAAAGCGGAATATAATATACAAACCACGATATCTGCTGAGGCAAAAATAGACCTCAATGGCCCTCGTTATCTTTACTTAGCAATGGAAGATTTTCATAATGGAAATAAAAATTCGTTTTTGTCAACCGTTTCCGCGGGCCTAGTAAACAAGAATGTCCTTGCACGCATTTCAATAGACAAAACGTATTACAAATATGGCTCTGTAATGCCAGCAAATCTAGACGGATTATTATTGACTGATGTGCGTAAATATTCTGGTAAGGTTGACTTACAAAGAATGAATTTCCAACTATTAAATGAGATCGGTAACCCCATTTCATTAAATGGTTATGACTATTCGTTCTGCCTTGAAATTGAACACGAATAAATAATTTTATAAAATTGAATTCATAACTGGACGTTTGACTTCAATAACAATACCTTGACAAAATGTCTGACTTTAATAATTCGCTGGAACAATTTAGATATGGTGCGGAGCAAGGTTGCGAAATAAAACGTGTCGCGGTTACTTCCGCCACACATACCCCCGTAAGAAGTACTACATTAGACCTATCTGAACTATCACCGGAACAGCGTCACGCATATATACAATTTACAAAAGGCGAGAACTTATTTATAACTGGACCAGGAGGTACTGGCAAAACCCGACTAGTAAAACATTTAATTGAATATGCCAAATCCATCAATAAGAATATACCGGTATGTGCAATGACTGGGTGTGCAGCGGTATTGTTAGAATGCAACGCCCGCACATTACACTCTTGGAGTGGCATAAAATTGGCAAAACAGTCTACCGACATAGTGGTCGCATCAGTATTAAAGAATAATAACGCATTAAAAGCGTGGAAATCGGCGCAAGGTATCATATTAGATGAAGTCAGTATGTTATCAAAGAAAGTATTTGAAATTATTGAAGAAATCGCGAGACGCGTAAAGAAAAACCCGTTGCCATTCGGTGGAATGCAAGTCATATTTACCGGAGACTTCTTCCAATTACCTCCGGTTGGTACACACGGTGACCCTGACACAAATAAATTCTGTTTTGAAACGCCAATTTGGAATACTGTATTTAAACCACATAACCATATCCAATTACAAACAATGTTTCGTCAAAGTGATCCTTTATATATAGATATCTTACAACAAATCCGACGCGGGAATATAGATGCAAGTAAAGCAGCCATTTTGAAGGGATATGTTAATCGTAAGTTTGACGAAACCGCAAACAATGGGTGTATTCCTACAAAGTTATTTGCATTACGCTCTAAAACGGACTACGTAAATTCTATGATGTTTCAAAAAATAAGCGAAAAGGAATACGTGTTTAATGCCATTCGCAAAACAGATTGTACGACACATTTAGATACCACCAAACCATTTACACCAGAAGAGGCTCGTAATTGTGCACATTTATCCGAAAAGGATATTGAACACGAACTAGACTATATGTTGAACAACTTGCAATGCAATCAAGTGCTGAGATTAAAGAAAGGCGCGGCTGTAATGTGTACATTCAACCTTGATATGGAGAACTCTATATGTAACGGTTCTCAGGGGGTAGTAATAGATATTATAGACACGTGCACACCACCATTACCCGTAGTTCGCTTTTCCAATGGTATTACAAGAACCATTCAACCCAAGTATTGGCAATCCGACGAATTCCCTAAGATTGCTATTGGGCAATATCCATTATGTTTGGCATGGGCGCTTACTATACATAAAATACAAGGCGCAACGCTCACAATGGCAGAAATGGATATCGGTCAAAGTATATTTGAATATGGACAAACGTATGTAGCGCTTTCTCGCATTAAGTCGTTAGATGGATTATACTTATCCGACTTTCACAGCGAAAAGATTGCAGCTAATCCAAAAGTTGTTGCATTTTACGATACCATTCCCCGCATAGAATATAGCCGGATTGATACAACACCTTCTACTTTGAAATCTGAACCATGCACAAGCGATAAACAAAAGGTCGTTAATAATACTAAGATTATCCGATTATAAAATATACATAGTTATTATAATGGTTGCAGGAAGTATTTTACCAATAGCTATATACAAAAATAAATTGTATTTTTTATTCGGAAAGGAGAACCCAATGGAAGATACTGCACCCGGTTGGTCAGACTTTGGTGGTAAGATGGAGAAAGATGAAACCCCCTATTCCGCTGCACTGCGTGAAGGATCGGAGGAATTAACTGGGTTCCTAGGTGATAGCACGGCATTACGTAAACTAATCAACGCAAATGGTGGGGTTTATAAATGTGTCAATCATGAATATAAATATTATGTACATATGTTTGCAATGGACTATGACGAGAACCTACCAAAATACTATAATAATAATCATAAATTTTTATGGAAAAAAATGAATAACGATGTACTTAATGAGACGAATCTGTTTGAAAAAATAGAAATAAATTGGTTCTCGGTTGATGATATGATATCCAAGCGGAATCTGTTTCGCCCTTTTTATAGAAACATAGTAGATATGCTATTAGCTGATATAAAGAATATTAGAGCATTTATCACATCAAAATAATGCAGTATATTATGGTTTAGTGACAACACTATATACCGAATATATTCAGATAGAAAATCGGCATAAATTGAAAATTATTATAAACGCCAAATGTATATACAGTTTATACATATGGCAAATTCATGGAAGAAATATGGCGGCATTTATAAATCAGATAAATACAATAGCATTGGTGTTGGCACCATGGTTGCCGATCAAGTTCTCATAAGACAGCGTATTATTACCAACTCACAAGTGGCTGGTTCGTTATTTGTTGGTGAGAATATCAATGTTGACCGTGATATAATAGTCGGGCATGATGCAATTATAGCGGGAGAACTAATCGTATCAAGCAAGTCGCTGTTCAAAGATAAAGCAATATTCAATGAAACTGACGATGTGAATGATAACTATATTTCATTCATTAATGGAAACGCAAAACTTGGAAGGTTAGGTATAGGTACTTCCGCCCCAAATTCCTTCTTAGATATAAATGTCTCAAATTCAGACGTAAATAGTGGTCTTGGAGGAAGCACGGTAGGCAACACTGTAACAGATGTTTTAACTATACGTAACAGTAACAATAAAATACGCAATATAATTGCACAAAATGTACATAATTCAGGCGTTGTAGTTGATACGATTGGAAATGTTGCATCAATTGGATTTTATAAAGGAGACGTAAGCAATAATACTGCTACGCCAATAATATCTATTTCAGCAAATACTAGCACTAGCAATCTCAGTATCAATAGTAATATTACCAACATATTATCTACCAATACTAACAATCTAACATCTTTGGGTAATACCAATATTACATCTACCAATACTACCCACATTTTATCTAATAACGTTACAAATATCACATCTGATATAAATACGATAGTAGCATCTAATAAAGATATTTCAATTGATGCCAGATCAAATATAACAATGAATGCCATAGGTAATATTACTATCACTTCAACCTCCCTCTCTAAAATCAACTCAATTGTCAGCTTATCTAATCGTACTGCAAATACCCCTCTATTAAATAGTACTATCACCATTTACGACAATGGTGCAGAAACATTTTTAGTGGATTATTATAAACAAAATACCGTCAAAGCTGGAAACGCAGTTACAATAGTTTCGTCTGATACTAGTTCAAATGCATTTATTAACATAGTCACACCAAACCAAAACGGGCTATCTATTGGGGGGGGAGCGTATCCTTATAATACGTCTAGGTCAATGGGTGTAATTGGGCTAATGTCCACAGATGCATCTTATTTACCTGTACAAGTGCTTGTTACTAATAATACATCGGACAAACATAAAATATCTGTTGGAATTAATACATTTTCCCCCGAAACTACCAAATATGTAATGGATATTAACGGACCAACCCGTATTGGAAACGGAGAGATGCATACACGAAAACGCGCACTATTTGAACAATCGTCCATTCATTTTTCAAAAGTTAACCCCAATTTTGGTGTTGTTACGGGTTCACCTTATATTATAGATAATGGTGCATATAGATATGATATATTGATTACATACGATGGAGGGGTTAATTGGAGAACAGTTTCAGATATCATTACTAGCGCTATAATAACTACAACCCTGTTTGACAAGCTTGATGTATATTCTATTAGTCAAAATGAATTTCTGTTTATTGGTAAACAGGCATCGGCAAGATTGGGACATGTAATCGTTGATAAGAATACACCGGCGAACAACCGATTTTTTCGTTCTGATTTTAATTCTCCTCCATATAAATTCAATTCCATCTATGCATACAAGGATAACAACTACAATATCCTCATTGGCGGAACTTATACCTATCTGTCTAATCCAACAAAATCGGTTATATATTATTATAAGGTTTCTGTAATTAATTCGTCTAACATTAGTGCAACCAATTTAGCTAGTCAATTTATTGATGCATCTTGTTCGTTGATAACACATTGTGACGGTAGTGGAAATAATGCGTATTTCGTCGGGAATGGCATTGAACGAATAGATTTTAGTTCTACTATGCCAGTATCTCTATCATATAAGAGTGATGGAACTTATAACAAAGTCTATGTTTACGATGCAAATTACATTGTCGCAGTTGGAAATAAAATATCGTATACTCATAATGGCGGAGTTAATTGGACCGATATAACTAATATCAACGCATATAACACGAGCTACCCCTACACCAACTTTGGAACAAACATTAATATTGTATCATTTAATATAACAAGCGTAGTTCTGGTTGACCAACTGAATGGTATTGCGAATGGCACATTCACCGACAATAACGGCATAATACGCCCGCTTATGATATATACCAAAGACGGATCTGTTTCTTGGAGGAGAGTTGATCCAAAAGTGTTTTATTCATCAGGGGTCGGTCATTATATTGAAAATAATAATCTAAGCTGCATTGTTCCGTCGTCAACTAATAATTATGTCATTGTAAATAATATTACTACCAGCTCATCATCACCATTCTCATCTGGTAGCAGTAATATCATATATGGATATCTCCCAAATATTTTCAATGTTTATTCTAATCAAGTCGTTGATGTAAACGGGGGCATGAATGTAGACGGTAAAATATGGCAATTTTAATGTGTATTAAATGCGTGTTCTCTTTAATTGGATAAATGTGAATTATCCGGCATAATATAACTCGTTTTCGTATGATTGACCGAAACCCATCTAGATATAAAGGTCAATAGATTGTAGCTTATCGTATAATAAGACACAAATAAATCTACTTTATATATAAATGAGCGTGTGGTTAGATTCATCAAGTAATTCAAATAAATTCAAACAAAGTTATTTTCGGAATTTTATTGATGTGAGCGGAGATATATTAGTACGAAATGGATTATCATTAAAATTATACGATAATAATATACCAACACGTGTACAATTTAGTATAAACTCAGCCGAATTTCACGTATATAATGACGTAAATCAAACATACTACGATATTAGCAACACAAAGCTTATATATATACAAGACCTATCTGAAAATGTGCAATCAAAGTTTAACATATTTTCAGAGAAAACAAAACATATTACCACCGACACAGTGACCCCCGACACGATGATTGAATTGAACCACCTTCAAAACTCTATGATTATTCACAGCGACACGTCATTTAATGGTAGTGTAGATATTTGTGGTAACTTTTATGCGCAATACCCAGATAACAGTATTCCTCCCAGTGCTATTATAGGTGGTATCGGCGGCACATTAACATTTCCAGACGTTGTATCATTTGAGGAAGATTTTGCTTTGATTATCAGCTCTGGACAGGAAGTTACATTAAATGAAGATAACTTTGCATTGATTAAACCTTTGCCATATGATAGTCCTGGTTCTCCCAATATTGCATTTGAAGGCGGATTTGTTATTATAAAAATTGGCATTGAACCCTATACATTCAAACGTATAAATGTTACTACTAGTCTTAGTGTTAGCAATTTTGCCACATTCAATGGAGTAACCGTGTTTAATAACAATGCATATGCAAATACTCCTAGTTTATACGATTCGTCACAGTTAATCGCCACCACTGCATATGTAAAAGAACAAAATTATGCCACGCCGTCATCTTTGTTCCGCCAGTTTTAACCCAGTAATGATTTGAAATCAAGCATCTCGCAGAGGTGCGGGTATAAATCTTCGCCGATATAAAGAGAACAAGATTAATTATAATCTTTGTATAGATTTAGCATTATAACTATATTATTTCAATACAGTTATTTTGTGATTTTATTTTCACGGCATTTATCATATAGAAATGCCAAATTGGTTAGATTTATCAAGTACGTCCAATATGCTTAAATCTGCTTATATTCAAGGTTTTGTTGATATAAGCGGCGGCGACTTCATTGCTCGTAATGGTAAACTACTGATTGCAGGTGATGTTTCATTTAATTCAAAACTATATGTTGCCGGACCAACCACATTTAACGGTGCCGTTTCGGGTATAACTAGTAGCATGGTAGGACTAGGAAATGTAGATAATACGTCTGATGCGAATAAACCGGTATCAACTGCAACACTTACTGCGCTTAATTTAAAGGCGAACACTAATTCTCCCACATTCACTGGGACATTAACCGCGCCAACGATTGTTTCTAGCGATGCATCGTTTAATACTAGTTTATCTGTTGGCGGAAATACCATATTTAAAGCTCGCGTAGATATTTGCGGTAACTTATATGCTCAATATCCAGTTGCATCTATACCAGCAGAAGCAATCATTGGAGGGGCGGGTGGTGGAAGTAGTGTTGACTTAACTGCGGATATCACAATAAATTCTATTAATGCTGGAAGAGGTGGTGGAGGCGAGTTATCTAATACTGTGTTTGGACTTGATTCTCTACAACTAAATGATGGAGGTACTAATAATAGTGGTTTTGGTAGTGAGGCATTAAAGGCTATGTTTGATGGAACCGATAATGTGGGGATTGGCAGCAAGGCTCTATTCTTAAATGCGGGGGGGAGATTTAATACATCAATCGGTTCAAGTGCATTAACAACAAGTACATCAAACCATAATTCCGCCGTGGGGTATCAATCGTTGAGATTTACTTCATCTGGTGCTAATAATACGGCAATCGGCAGTAGATCCGGGTCAACCAATGCGACCGGAGGTAGCAACACATTTATAGGGTATCTGGCTGATTGTGTCGGTACCGGTTGGTCAAATTCAACTGCCATTGGAGCAAATGCAAAGTTTTCAGAATCAAATGCGATCGTTTTAGGAACTGTAACCGAAACGGTAAAGATACCCGGAAGAGCCATTGTAACGGGCAATGTATCGGCCAGCGCATATCTTACAACATCAGATTACCGTATTAAAGAGAATATTATTTCGTTAGCAGATTGTTCATTTGATATTGGCAATTTAAACCCAATACAATATCATAATAAACTCACAAATCAACAAGATATTGGTTTTCTTGCACACGAATTACAAGCTGAGATCCCTTTCTTAGTAAATGGTGAAAAAGACGGTAAAAATATGCAATCAGTCAATTATAGTGGACTTATTGGGCTATTAGTAAAAGAAATAAAGGATTTGAAACAGAAAATATTACCCAAATTGAACACAATGGTTGAAGCGGCCAAATCCGAACTCATATACCGTGGTTCTATACAATTAATCAACGGGGTTGCACAGGTAAACATAGATAACCAATTTGGTATGCCAGAAGGTACATTTGTATCGCTAACTCGCGACGTTACTGTATTTACTTCTAATGAAACTGGGTGGAACCCTGTAATTGGTAGTGTTAGTGACAATATTCTCACAATTCAATGCAAAGTAGATACAGTAAGTCCCACTGTTAATTATCTTATTATAGCGGAAAAGAAAGTTTAGTTGCTTCTAATCATACATTATTTAGAAAAATTGTTATTTATATTTCTGAATAAAGGAATATAAATAAGTTGTCTGTAAAATATTATAGATTACTACTATATATCACAAATGAGCCAGTGGTTTGACCAATCAAGCAATGCGAACAAGTTGAGACAGAGTTACTTGAAGGGTTTCTTGGATATTAGTGGTGGTGGCATCTATTTACGTAGTGATAATTCGCTGAATTTTTATACAACGGCTGACGGAGTTAATCCTAATTTTGCCTTAAACGCGACTAACATCACTGTTAAAGGTAAACAATATTCAGTTGATGCGGATACGTCCATTACAGTGAGTAACTCAAAACTTGCATACTTAGTGGATTTAAGTGAGAATGCTCAGTTACAACTAAACCAAATTATCAATTCAACAAAATACATTCATAGTGATGCGAGTGCAAATGCCAATACAATCATTAACGTTAGGAAAGGTGATATTTCTGCTAATAATTCAATTGTTGTCACAGGTCATATTATTCCGTCCAAAGGAGAGGTATATGATTTAGGTAGCGCCGCTCAACCATTTAATGCACTTTACTTGAAAAACAATACTATTTATTTTGATAGTCTCGCAGATGCCGCTCCCCCTTCTGCTATGTCGTTTAACACGGGCAGTGGTACATTGGACGTATCTTTCAATGGAAGCACTGCATCATCTGTAATGAGCTATAATAGTGAAGTGAAGATTGGCTATGGTGCTGCATTTGCCACAGATGCCCAGGCAAATCTTGATGTATCCGGTACATTGAGGGCTACACTAGATGTTAGTTTCAATAGTAAATTGTTTGTTGGCGATGATGGAAAATTTTTCGCGGATTTAGAAGTATTAGGGGATCTGTCAGTTAATGCCCTCAAAGTTGGGGGACCGGTGACGTTAGGTGACACATTAACTGTTACCAAGGGGACTACGTTGAGTAGCACATTGACTGTTGATAAGGCTGCCACGTTGAGCAGCACATTGACTGTTGATAAGGCTGCCACGTTGAGTGATACATTGACTGTTGCTAAGGCTGCCACGTTGAGCAGCACATTGGATGTTACACTTGCTGCCACGTTGAGTGATGCATTGACTGTTGCTAAGGCGGCTACGTTGAGTAGCACATTGGATGTTGCTAAGGCGGCCACGTTGAGTGACGCATTGACTGTTGCTAAGGCGGCCACGTTGAGTAGCACGCTGGATGTTACACTTGCTGCCACGTTGAGTGACACATTGACTGTTGCCAAGGCGGCCACGTTGAGCAGCACATTGGATGTTACACTTGCTGCCACGTTGAGTGATGCATTGACTGTTGCTAAGGCGGCTACGTTGAGTAGCACATTGGATGTTGCTAAGGCGGCTACGTTGAGTGACACATTGACTGTTGCCAAGGCGGCCACATTGAGTAGCACATTGGATGTTACACTTGCTGCCACGTTGAGTGATGCATTGACTGTTGCTAAGGCGGCTACACTGAGTAGCACATTGGATGTTGCTAAGGCGGCTACGTTGAGTGACACATTGACGGTTGCTAAGGCGGCTACGTTGAGTAGCACATTGGATGTTACACTTGCTGCCACGTTGAGTGATGCATTGACTGT
>Ga0208916_10000501_pt1 | contig 18412 bp, 8 predicted proteins | sample DEB19_08_DNA_5_FD_184523 | JGI IMG/M metagenome (GOLD analysis project Ga0208916, IMG submission 184523) | Aqueous microbial communities from the Delaware River and Bay under freshwater to marine salinity gradient to study organic matter... | ecosystem: Environmental > Aquatic > Marine > Coastal... | reverse complement strand
TTCATGCACGCAGGCGGGGAAACCTTCCACTACATCAGCTGCCTGAACGACAGCCCTGAGTGGGCCGACGCCTTGGCCAGCATTTGCGAAGAGCACTTGAGCGGCTGGCCAACGCAGCAAGCCCCCGACGTTTCAGCGCTGGCTCAAAGCCGGGCTGAGGCTATTGCGCTGGGTGCGAAGGTCTGAAATCGGTCTGTGATCACTCATTGATGGACGTCACTGCGATGGGCAAACACAGCTGATAACCGGTTCCCCAGACGGACTGAATGCTGCGAATTTTGTCGTCATGGACCGCTTGCGATATTTTTTTACGCAAGCGACTGATGGCATTCTCAAGCGCCCTTTTCGTGAGTTCTTTGAAGTCATATTTTTTCTTCAGCAGCTCTTGAATGGCTTCGTAGTCCAGCGTGTAGTTTGGGGCGCTGGCCAGCGCTAAGAGTAAATAGACTTCAATGGCGGTCAGGGCGATGGATTGAGCCGCTCCGGGCGCTGTCAAATGCCGGCGAACTGGGTCCAAGCTCCAGCGTTCAGGCTGCTCAGCCTCACCCAGTCTGCGCTGCAGACTCTTGATGGCGGCCAACAGCTCCAAGGCAGGCGTTGGCTTTGGCAAATAAATATCCGCACCATTTTCATAACTCTTGACACGGTCGACCAAGCCGGTGCGGGCCGTCAGCATGATGATGCCCATATTCGGAAAGCTGGCACGGATTCTTTTGGCAATGTCTAAGCCATTTTGGCCGGGCAGATTCAGGTCCAGAACAATGATCTTGATGGGCTCATACATCAACAACTCGTCAAGGGACGAGCCGTTGTTCACCTGCCTGACGACAAAGCCGTTTTCACTCAAAAAGTACGTCAGCTCCTCACGGAGAATCACATCGTCTTCGACGATGGCAATGTGCATGGCGTTAGCTTTGTCCGTCATGCTGAAACCTGAATGTGAAATTTGACTGAATCAGGGGTGCGGGTGTACCTGGCGGCACCGCCGAGGAGCCTGCAAATTTCGCCAACCAAGTAGAGGCCAAGCCCTGAGCCGGCGGTTTGGAGCGCCAATGGGTGCCGGTAAAACCGATTGAACAATAGATCAGGGTCTGGCGCCCACGCTTCATTGATTTTGTTGGTCACCACAATTTCAAATTTTGGGGCATCGCTGGCCGCCTCTAATTTCAACACCTCAAGCAAAACAACGCTCCCGTCCAAGGAGTATTTAGCCGCATTTTCAAGAATATTGTTCAGCGCAATTTTCAATAAATTTCTGTCTGACTGAATCACTAAATCATCAAAATTAATGAGCTTGAACCGATTGCTTTCAGCTTGCTGCTGAATGACTTCATTCAGGAAGTTTTTCAGGCTCAGGGGCGCTATCTTTAGTTGTTCTAATTGCTGATCAACGGCGTTCATCAATCTGCATTTCTCGATGACGGCGTCCATGTTTTCAATCGATTGACTGATGTTGTGCAGGCGACGAATTTCGGCACTGGAAGAGTCTGGGAAGGACATCTTCAAGGAGCCAATAGCCATGCTGATGGAGGCCAAGGGATTCTTCAACTCATGCGTCAGCATGTCAATCAACACACGCCGTTCCGCCAGCATTTTCTTTTCAAAGTCAGATTGAAGATTCAATGCCATGAATTTAGCCGAGGCCTCATCTAACGCCTCCCGAGTAAGACGGTTCTGAATAGCAATAATAACCAACACGACAAACGGATTAACAAAATCATTCAGCCTTAAAATGTAAACAACAACACTGTTTTCCCAGCTCATAAAGTTGACAACATATAGCGCAGCAACAACCAATACGCTGGCAATGACATAGCCAGACGTCAGTACCACCTTCGATGACCGTCTGATATCGGGTGTTACTGAAATCGCCAATATCTGAATAATGGGTGAAATAAAAACTACAAAAATTATCAAGGATCTAGCCGCAGCATTTTGATCAAATGCAATTAACAGCAGACCAACTACTGTAACAAGATAAATAAAATTACAAAAAAATGCATACCACCTTGGTATTTTGTAATTCTTTAAAAAAGCCTGCCAAACCCAAACCCAAAAAGCCTGCTTCAGGAAAATTATCCAACTCAAGGAAACAGTATTTAGCCAAGGATAATCAAAGAGAACATATCGAGTCAATAATCCATTGCTTGCCAAGATGCCCAACACCACGCTCACCATAGCGAAGATGAGGCGACCCATGACCGGATTAGGATTTACAGTATAGCTAGCGATTGAAAATAATGTAATTAACGTCATCGCACCAATCTGAATACCAAGACCTATTTGCTGATTTAAAGTCGACCCTATCTTCGGCGGCCACTCCTCAGTCCTCATGTAAAAGTTATTCAGGCCTTCCGTCAAAACTTTTGCATAGTAAATATTACTTTTGCCTGGGTCAAAGCTTGCAATAAAAGTATAACCACCGACATTTCCATGCTGCTCGATGGACCTACTCTCACTCCCCGCAGAATCTTCATGCCAAAGCTGATTTTTATACTCAAAAAATCGTATCTCCCTTAAATAGTGCGGCCCCATATAAACGGCAATCGAGCGAGTATCGCTTGTAAGAGTGCTCACTTCCAATCGTATCCACTGCTCAGATGTGTGGATGCCTTTGCTCGGAAGTTCAGCTCGCCCGACGAAACGACAGGTCATCGCCTGCTGTAGGCTGAGATCAATGCCGCTGTTCACACAGTAGGTGACTTGGCTGGTCAGGCCACTCGCATCGACTTTGAGCGCCTGTGGCGCTGCCTCGCTGCTGCAGCCTGCAAGCCATAGCCCCCACAAAAAGACAAGTCCATATTGGCCAATGCGCGTCCACATATTCGAATAAAAATGAATGGTTAAATAAATCAAGGGACAGCGTTCATCGTGGATGGGCGTGGCGTGAAAATGATTGCATTTGGGATGATGATTCTATACCTACAAATCCCGATATTTCATATTGAGTGATATTGAGAGAACTTCGAGAAGTATTGGGAGATTCATCTATTAAGACTTGGAATAATAAATACATTAAATCCACTCAAAGATCGCAACTCAGCGAGCCGGCGAATGTATTTACCAAGGACTCGCGATGAAAAGCCACGCCTCTATGAACCGCATTTACCGCTTGGTCTGGAGCCATAGCTTAGGCGTTCTGGTGGCTGTCGCAGAAAACGCCAAGGGGCGTGGCAAGTCACGCAGCAGCCGGGGTTTGGTGTCGGGTGCTTTGGCCTTGGCTGGCGGCTTGTTCTTGTTGCCGTTTGCGCAGGCCGGGCCTGCTGGCGGGCAGGTGAGCGCCGGCAGCGGCAGCATTGCGCAGGTGGGCACCACCACCACCATCAACCAAGGCAGCCAAAACCTGGCCATCAACTGGCAGAGCTTCAGCATTGCCCCCAACGAGGCCGTGCGCTTTAACCAGCCCAATGCCAGCGCCATCGCACTGAACCGCGTGACCAGCCAGAGCCCGAGCCAGATCATGGGCAGCTTGAGCGCCAACGGACAGGTGTTCGTGCTCAACCCCAATGGCGTGCTGTTTGGCGCGGGTGCGCAGGTCAGCGTTGGCGGCTTGGTGGCCTCCACGCTTGGCTTAGGCGACACCGATTTCATGAAAGGCAACTTTGCTTTTCAGGGCGTCACGGGGGCCAAAGGCACGGTCACCAACCAAGGCACGCTCACTGCGGCCCAGGGGGGCTACATTGCGCTGCTGGCGCCGGAGGTGCGCAACCAAGGCGTCGTGCTTGCCAACCGGGGCACCGCCTTGCTGGCCGCCGGTGACAAGGTCACGCTGCAACTCAACAACGGCAGCCTGCTGGCTTACAGCATTGACCAAGGGGCGATCAACGCACTGGCAGACAACCAGCAACTGATCCAGGCCGATGGCGGACAGATACTGATGACCGCCAAAGCCGCTAACGCGCTGAGCACGGCCGTCGTCAACAACACCGGCATCTTGGAAGCCCGCACCGTGCAAAACGTGGCCGGCGTTATCAAACTCATGGGCGACATGCAGACCGGCACCGTCAACGTGGGTGGCACGCTGGATGCGTCTGCACCCCATGGCGGCAATGGCGGGTTCATTGAAACCAGTGCGGCCAATGTACGAGTGGCCAATGACGCGAAAGTTACCACCGCAGCAGCCATGGGATTGGCGGGAACGTGGCTGATTGACCCGATCGACTTCACCATCACTGCGGGCACTGACTTGCTGACGAACAGCGGCATTGGTGCCTCGACCTTGGGAACAAGTCTGGGTTCTACAAACGTGAGTGTTGCCAGTTCGGGCAGCGCTAACGGCAGTGACATAGGCGACATCAACGTCAACGCACCCGTCAGCTGGAGCGCCAACACCCTAACGCTAAACGCGCAGAACAACATCAACATCAACGCCAACTTGAATGGCTCGGGAACGGCCAGCTTGGCGCTTCAATACGGACAACGCGGGAATACAGTCAACATCACCAACAGCAGCTACAGCCTGAACAATGGCGCGCAGGTGAATCTGCCTGCTGGACTTCATTTCAGCACGCAGTTGGGCTCGGACGGTACGACAATAAACTACACCGTCATCACCAGCTTGGGGGCCGCTGGCAGCACGACGTCTACCGACCTGCAGGGTGTCAACGGCGGTCTGTCTGGCAACTACGCCCTGGGCGGCAATATCGATGCGACCACCACGTCCACTTGGAATGGTGCTGCTGGCTTCACGCCGATTGGCAACAGTAGCACTGCGTTTTCTGGCACTTTCGACGGCCTGGGGCACACGATCTCCAACCTGAAGATCAACTTGCCATCACAAGACTATGTCGGCCTGTTTGGGCAAACCAATTCTGGGGCGGTGATACAAAACCTTGGGCTGGTCGGCGGCAGCGTCATTGGCGGCAATGGTGTCGGCGGCTTGGTGGGGGTCAACACAGGCACGATCAGCAACAGCTTTGCGACGGGCAGCGTCAGTGCTGGCAATTATGTCGGCGGCTTGGTGGGGCACAACTACGGCACGATCAGCAACAGCTATGCGACGGGCAGCGTCAGTGCTGGCAATTATGTCGGCGGCTTGGTGGGAGCGAACAATGGCACCATTCGCAACAGTTACGCCACTGGCAGCGACCGAGGCGGCAGTTATGTCGGCGGTCTGGTGGGGCTCAACTACGGCGAAATTACCAACAGCTACGCAACAGGTAGTGTTGACAGCGGCGGTGACCGTGCTGGCGGTCTGGTGGGTCACGACCAAGGAGGCGTCATCAACAACAGCTACGCAACCGGTAGTGTTCGCAGCGATGGAAAAACCGGCGGTCTGGTGGGTTGGAGCAACGGCACCTTCATCACCAACAGCTACGCAACAGGCAGTGTTAGTGGCCCCGAAGCCGGCGGTCTGGTGGGACAAAACAACAGCGGCACGATCAGCAACAGCTATGCGACGGGCAGCGTCAGTGCTGGCAATTATGTCGGGGGCTTGGTGGGATTCAACCTCGGCGGCACGATCAGCAACAGCTACTGGAACACGACAAACAATCCCTCAATGGATCCCGTGCTGGGGGGTGTCGGATCTGGCATTGCAACCGGCGCGACCGGTCTGTCCAGTGTGCAGATGCAGAACGCAGCAAACTTCGGGGGCTTTAACTTCACCAGCACCCTCGGTGCCAGTGGCAACAACTGGGTCATCGTCAACGCCGATGGAACTTTACAGACCGGTACAGCAACATCCGGTGGCGCAACGACCCCCATGCTCGCGTCCGAATACGCGACCAGCATCCACAACGCACACCAGTTGCAACTGATGGCGATGGCGCCTGGCGCAAGCTACACCCTCAGCCAAAACATCAATGCAGCAGGCACGAGCAGTGGTGGCGACGTGTGGGGCAGCGCAGGCTTTGTTCCCGTCGGGAACTCAGCCACACCCTTCCCCGGCAGTTTCGACGGGCTGGGCCACACCATCAGCAACCTCACGATCAACCGTCCGACAAGCGATTATGTGGGTCTGTTTGGATACGCGGATGTCGCTTCTGTGATCCAAAACGTAGGACTGATCAACGCCAGCGTGACGGGTCGGGACTATGTCGGCGGGCTGGTGGGAGACAACGATGGCACGATCATCAACAGCTACGCCACAGGCAACGTAACGGGTGACAACGGCGTCGGTGGGCTGGTGGGATACAACAGCCAAGGCACGATCAGCAACAGCTACGCCACAGGTAACGTAACTGGCACTGGCTATGACGTCGGCGGGCTGGTGGGGTATGTCAATAATATGGCCTCTGTCACTAATTCGCACTATGACATTGACAGTGTGCTGATCAATGGCAACCATCAGGTCACACCTTACGGGGTTTACGGCACCCAATTTACGGACTGGTTGACGAACAGCAAGACACTCAACATCGCTGACTACACCAGTCTGACATTAAGTGATGACAGCTACTACCAAATTAGCGCCGTCCAAGGGCTGAAAGACTTGCTCGGTTTTGCCGACAACAACGCCTACAAGTTCCTGCTGACCGCTAACCTCGGTTTGAGTTCCCTGCCGGGGTACTACATCCCCTACTTCGCGGGCACATTCAGTGGGGCCGGGCATGCACTGGATCATTTTTCCATTTCCCTACCAAAGAACACCAGCATTGGCTTCATCGGCGTGCTTGCAAATGCAAGCCTTTTGAATAATCTTGGATTGACAAATGTCGTCGTGGCGGGTGGGGACGCAGTCGGCGGGCTAGTAGGCAGTAACTACGGCACGATCAGAAAAAGTTACGCCACAGGCAACGTGAGTGGCAGATGGGCCGTTGGCGGATTGGTGGGATTCAACGCGAACAGCGGCACGATCAGCTACAGCTACGCCACGGGCAAAGTGACGGGCACTGGCTACTACATCGGCGGGCTCGTAGGGGACAACTATGGAGCGATCACCAACAGCTACGCCTCAGCTAGCGTGACGGGCGACACCTTCGTCGGCGGGCTGGTGGGATACAACGACAACGAAGAAGGCCGAGCAACGATCACCAACAGCTACGCCACAGGCAGCGTGACAGGCGACTACATGGTCGGCGGCCTGGCAGGATACAGCGATGGAACGATCACCAACAGCTATGCGACGGGCAGCGTGGCGGGCACTGGCAACGAAGTCGGCGGGCTGGTGGGCGGCAACAGCGGAACGATCACCAATAGCTATGCCACGGGCAGCGTGACGGGTAGCGACAACGTTGGCGGGTTTGTGGGGAGCAACTTCACCGGCGCGATCAGCAACAGCTACGCCACAGGCAACGTCAAAGGCACTGGCGACAACATCGGTGGGCTGGTGGGAGAAAACGACGGTTACACCAGCGATATCAGGGACGCCAGCACGATCACCAACAGCTACGCCACGGGCAGCGTGAAGGGTGGCTCCAGCGTTGGCGGATTGGTGGGGTACAACGGCAATGGAGTGATCACCGACAGCTACTGGAACAGCGACATCAACACGATAGGTATCGGCAGCTATTCCAACGTTGGCGATACGAGCGGCGCGACAGGCCTGACCAGTGCGCAGATGCAGGACGCAGCTAACTTCGTGGGCTTTAACTTCACCAGCACACCCGGGGCCAGTGGCAACAACTGGGTCATCGTCAACGGCGATGGCAGTTTGTACGTCCGTAGCGATCCCGAAAGCATAACCATCGGTGGCGGCACAACCAACGGCGGCGGCACAAGCCCCATGCTCGCGTCTGAATACTCGACCAGCATCAACAATACACACCAACTGCAATTGATGGCTATGGCGCCTTCAGCGAGCTACATCCTGAGCGGCAACATCGATGCCGCCGCCACGGCGCTCATTGGCGGCAAAAGCACGGATGTCTGGGGCAGTGCGGGATTTATTCCCGTCGGATATGCCGGCATAAATTGGTATCCAGGAGCGCCCAGCGCCGGCATCTTCACCGGCAGCTTCGATGGGCTGGGCCACACCATCAGCAAGCTCACGATCAACCGGCCGACAAACGATTTTGTCGGTCTGTTTGGAATCGCGGACGTCGATTCCGTGATCAAAAATGTGGGGCTGACCAACGCCAGCGTGACGGGTGCTAACGGAGTTGGCGGGCTGGTGGGGATCAACTTTGGCACGATCAGCAACAGCTACGCAGCAAGCCCCGTCAGCGGGACACACTACGTCGGCGGGTTGGTGGGGTACAACAGCGGCACGATCACCAACAGCTACGCCACAGGCAACGTCACGGGCACTGGCGACTACGTCGGCGGACTGGTGGGAGCCAATGAGTTCGGCACGATCAGCAACAGCTACGCATCAGGGAGCGTGACGGGTACTTTCGACAATGTCGGCGGGCTGGTGGGACGCGACGACAACGGAACGATCAGTAACAGCTACTGGAACAGAGACATCAAAGCGAAAGGTATCGGCAGCGATACCAACGTTGGAGATACGAGCGGCGCGACCGGCCTGAGCAGCGTGCAGATGCAGAACGCAGCAAACTTCGCGGGCTTTAACTTCACCAGCACCCCCGGTGCCAGTGGCAACAACTGGGTCATCGTCAACGCCAATGGAACCTTACAGACCGGTACGGAAACATCCGGTGGCGCTACAACCCCCATGCTCGCGTCCGAATACGCAACAAATATCAACAACACACACCAATTGCAATTGATGGTCATGGCGCCTACAGCGAGCTACACCCTGAGCGGCAACATCGATGCGGCCGCCACGGCTCTTACTGGCGGCAACAGCACCGATGTCTGGGGCAGTGCAGGATTTATCCCCGTCGGAAAATCAAGCACCCCCTTCACCGGCAGCTTCGACGGGACGGGACACACCATCAACAAGCTCACGATCAACAGCTTCATCATGAACGATGTGGGCCTGTTTGGAGTCGCGGGTGCCACTTCTGTGATCCAAAACGTGGGACTGATCAACGCCACCGTGAATGGCAGTTCGAACGTTGGCTCGCTCGTGGGTAGCAATAGCGGCACGATCAGCAACATCTACACCACTGGCAGCGTGACAGGTAATGCCGACAACGTCGGCGCACTGGTGGGAAAGAATAACGGCACGATCAGCAACAGCTACGTAGCAAGCCCCGTCAGCGGGACACACTACGTCGGCGGGTTGGTGGGGTACAACAGCGGCACGATCACCAACAGCTACGCCACGAGCCCCGTGACGGGCAGCTCCAGCGGCGTCGGTGGCTTGGTGGGATACAACGACAGCACTGGCACGATCACCAACAGCTACGCCTCAGGCAGCGTGTCGGGCACTGGCGACGACTTCGGCGGGCTGGTGGGACGCAACAGCAGCGGCACGATCAGCAACAGCTACTGGAACAGCGATATCAAAGCGAAAGGCATCGGCAGCGATACCAACGTTGGCGATACGAGTGGCGCGACCGGCCTGAGCAGCGAGCAAATGCAGGACGCAGCTAACTTCATGGGCTTTAACTTCACCAGCACTTCCGGGGCCAGAGGCAACAACTGGGTCATCGTCAACGGCGATGGCAGCCTGAACGACAGCAGTTCCAGCAGCAGCGGCACCAATGGCGGCGGGACAAGCCCCATGCTCGCGTCCGAATACTCGACAAGCATCAACAACGCACACCAATTGCAATTGATGGTCATGGCACCTTCAGCGAGCTACGCCCTCAGCGGCAACATCGATGCAGCGGCCACGGGGCTCATTGGCGGCAACAGCACGGATGTCTGGGGCAGTGCGGGATTTATCCCCATCGGAAAATCAGGCACACCCTTCACCGGCAGCTTCGACGGGCTGGGTCACACCATCAGCCAGCTCACGATCAACCGGCCGACAAGCGATGAGGTGGGTCTGTTTGGGAAAACCAGTGCGGGTTCGGTTGTACAGAACGTCGGACTGGTCGGCGGCAGCGTAATCGCCCGCGGTTACGTTGGCGGTCTGGCGGGGAGTAACGGCGGCTTGATTAGCAACAGCTATGCAACAGGTAGCGTCGTTGGTCGCTATGACCTCGGTGGGCTGGTGGGTATCAACCTCGCCACGATCAGCAACAGCTACGCCACTGGCAGCGTCACGGGCACTGGCGGCTATGTAGGCGGATTGGTGGGGTACAACGACAACAGCAGCTCAATCACCAACAGCTACGCAACGGCCAGCGTCGTTGGAAACTACGTCCTCGGCGGGCTTGCTGGCGGCAACAGCGGCTCGATCATCAACAGCTATGCCACAGGCAGCGTGACGGGCACTGCCGACTCCGTTGGCGGCCTAGTGGGGGCCAATTTCTCCACGATCACCAACAGCTACGCCACAGGAATCGTTACTGGCGGCTACAACGTCGGTGGGCTGGTGGGATACAACAACGGCACGATCAGCAATAGTCACTGGAACAGCGATATCAGCGCGATAGGTATTGGTAGCGATACCAACGTTGGAGATACGAGCGGCGCTACCGGCCTGACCAGTCTGCAGATGCAGAACGCAGCAAACTTCGGGGGCTTCAACTTCACCAGCAGCCCCGGGGCCAGTGGCAACAACTGGGTCATCGTCAACGCCGATGGAACTTTACAGACCGGTACAGCAACATCCGGTGGCGCAACGACCCCCATGCTCGCGTCCGAATACGCAACAAGCATCAACAACGCGCACCAATTGCAATTGATGGCCATGGCGCCTGCAGCGAGCTACACCCTCAACGGCAACATCGATGCAGCCACGACGGGGAGTGGCGGTGATGTCTGGGGCAGTGCGGGATTTATTCCCGTCGGATACAGAGGCAAAAATTGGAATCCAGGAGCGCCCTTCGCCGGTAGTTTCGACGGGCTGGGCAACACCATCAGCAACCTCACGATCAACACCCCCTTCATGAATGATGTGGGTCTGTTTGGATACACGGATGACGCTTCTGTGATCAAAAATGTGGGGCTGATCAACGCCAGCGTGAGCGGAAATTCGGACGTCGGCGCGCTGGTGGGAAGCAATAGCGGCACGATCAGCAGCAGCTACGCCACAGGCAGCGTGGCGGGCACTAGCGACACTGTAGGCGGGCTGGTGGGATACAACAACAGCGGCACGATCAGCAACAGCTACGCCACTGGCAGCGTCACGGGCACTGGCGGCTATGTAGGCGGGCTGGTGGGGAGCAACTTCGTCGGCACGATCAGCAACAGCTCCGCCACAGGCAACGTCACAGGCACTGGCGACTACGTCGGCGGGCTGGTGGGGAGCAACTTCGTCGGCACGATCAGCAACAGCTCCGCCACTGGCAACGTCACGGGCACTGGCGACTACGTCGGCGGACTGGTGGGAGGCAACTCGGGTTTTTCCAACCACAGCAGCGACATAGGCACGATCACCAACAGCTACGCCACAGGCAACGTAACGGGTCGCTCCAGCGTCGGCGGATTGGTGGGAAACAACGGCAATGGCGCGATCACCAACAGCAACGCCATGGGCAACGTGACGGGCACTGGCTACAACGTCGGCGGGCTGGTGGGTTACAACGACGGAACGATCAACAACAGCTACGCCACGGGCAACGTGACGAGCACTGGCGACTGGTATGTAGGCGGGCTGGTGGGTTACAACGGCAACGGCACGATCAGCAACAGCTACGCCGCGGGCAACGTGACGGGCACTGGCTACGGCGTTGGCGGGCTGGTGGGGTATGTCGATACGATGGCCTCCGTCACTAACTCGCACTATGACATTGACAGGGTGCTGATCAATGGCAACCATCAGGTCACACCTTACGGGCTTTACGGCGTTCAATACAGGAATTGGTCAGGGTCCAAGACACTCAACATCGCTGACTACAGCAGCACCTGCCGCGGCATCTGCAGTCTGCCTTTAAGTGGCGGGTACTACCAAATTAGCGACGTGCAGGGGCTGAAAGACTTGCTCGGTTTTGCCGACAACAACGCCTACAAGTTCCGCCTGACCGCCAACCTCGATCTGAGTTCCCTGCCGGGGTACTACATCCCCTACTTCGCGGGGCACACATTCGATGGCGCCGGGTACGCACTGGACCTTTTTTCCATTTCCCAGCCAAAGAACGACAGGATTGGCTTCATTGGTGTGCTGGCGAATGGAAGCCTTTTGACGAATCTTGGATTGACCCATGTCGACGTGACTGGCTCCAGCGCCGGCGGGCTGGTGGGAAGTAACTACGGCACGATCAGCAACAGCTACGCCATGGGTAGCATGACGGCTATCTACTACGCCGGCGGGCTGGTTCAAAACAACTACGGCACGATCAACAACAGCTACGCCACGGGCAGCGTGACGGGCAGCTTCGTCGGCGGGCTGGTTCAATACAACTCAGGCACGATCAGTAACAGCTACGCCACGGGCAGCGTGACGGGCTTAGACGCCGGCGGGCTGGTTTTGTACAACGGCGGCACGGTCATTAACAGCTACTGGAACACGACAAACAACCCATCGCTGGCAGGCATTGCATATGGTGATGCCGATGGCGTGACTGGGCTGTCAACGACTCAGATGCAGACGGCATCGAGCTTCTCTGGATGGGATATGTCTAACACTGGCGGCAGCAGCTCTGTCTGGCGCATCTACGAAGGCAATACCGCACCTTTGCTCACCAGTTTCTTGGCCCCTTTAACGCTCAGCAATACGCCTGATGCGAGCATGACCTACAACGGTGTTGCCCAGAGCGGGGCGACGACTGCCAGCTCACTGGTGCTTGGCAGCGCTGCAACGGGCACAAATGCGGGTTTTTACAACGGCTACTATTCGACCCAGCAAGGCTATGACATCACGGGTGGCAATCTCACCATCGGCAAGGCACCGCTGGCAGTGACTGGCCTGACAGCTAACAACAAGGTCTACGACGCCTCTAATGCGGCAACCATCAGCGGCGCGGCCAGCGTGACGGCTTTGGGTTCGGACGTCGTCACATTGACTGGCACTGCATCTGGCACTTTTTCTGACCCGAATGTGGGTAATGGAAAAACGGTCACGACGACAGGTTTGATCTTGGGCGGCACGGGCGCTGGCAATTACACCTTGGTGCAGCAAACTGGCTTGAGCGCAGACATCGTGGCTGGACCTGAACCAGTTCAGGATCCTGTTTTGGCCACTGCCCCCTACAGCGCTGCGAAGGCCCAACCAGCGGCGCCCAATGCCGACTGGAAAAATGTCGGGAGCGAAGGTTTGCAGAGAAGCCCATTCCGGGACGCCGTCTATGGCGGCATCCAGGTGAGTCCAAATGGGGGAATCAGATTAGCAGCGGACATGCTTTTTGGCGGTGAAAGCGAGCAATTCGCCCTTGACAAGTAATGACGTCTAGAAAAACAAACGCCATGAAAAAACATCGCATTTCTTGGGGCATTTTTGTCTTGACGTGCATGGCCAGTGCCTTGGTGCAGGCAGCGCCGCCCGCGCCTGATGCCGGTCAACTCTCGCGTGAGCTTGAAAAACTTCCCGCCATGCCAAAGCCGACCACGGTCAAGCCCTTGCGCGTGGAGGGCGAGGCGGTCGCGCCCGGGCTGTCCAACAACGAGATCAGGTTCGCAGTGAAGTCGATCCGCGTCAACGGCAGCACGGTGTTTGCCGCCGCAGACCTGGAAGCGTTGGTGGCCGACCTCACCGGCGCGGTTCGCAGCCTGGCCGAGCTGGATGCCGGGGTGGCACGCATCACCGCCTACTACCGTGAGCGGGGCTATTTGGTGGCACGGGCCTATCTGCCGGTGCAAGACATCAGGGACGGTGCCGTGTTGGTCAAGGTGCTGGAAGGCATGTTGGACAAGCAACGCATCCAAAATCAGTCACGGTTGCCGGATGCACTGGCGGAGCGGTATATGGCTGGCGTCGAAGCTGGCGCTGTATTGCAATCACAACCAGTCGACCGAGCGCTCTTGTTGCTAGGCGACACCCCGGGCGTGGGCGGTGCCCGTGCGGCATTGCAACCGGGGGCCAGTGTGGGGACGACAGAGCTACTGTTGGAGCTTGATCCGGCCCAAGCGTATGCCGCCAACGTGGAGGTGGACAACTACGGCAATCGTTACACAGGTGCATACCGGCTAGGAGCGTCCATTGACGTCAACAGCCCGTTGAACATGGGCGATTTGCTGAGCCTGCGCGCTTTGGCCAGTGGCCCCAACATGCAATACGCTCGGCTGGCTTACCAGCTGCCGATAGGGGTGAGTGGACTGAAAATGGGCGCCGCGTACTACGACACGCAATACAAGCTAGGCGAGTCTTTTGCTGCGACGCAAGCGCACGGCACGGCCAGCAGCAGCAGCTTGTTTGTCACGTATCCGTTTGTGCGAAGTTTGGCGGCTAATTTGTATGGCACCTTGACTTGGGAATACAAGAAGCTGCAAGACCAAACGGATGCCGTGGTCTCGAATGTAGAAAAGCAAGTGAAGCTGGCGACTTTAGGGCTGGCTGGCAACCGTCAAGACGCACTCTGGGGCGGCGGTTCTTCGTCGTTTTCCATGGCACTGGCGACCGGCCAGCTGAGCATGGATGCGCAATCTTTGGCAACCGATAGCGCAAGCACATCAGCCAACAGCCATGGAAATTTTTCTAAACTCACCTACAGCGCCAGACGACAACAGGTGTTGGGCAACGGCTACGGCATGTTGCTGTCGCTGGGGGGGCAGCAGGCGAGTCAGAACCTGAATTCTTCTGAAAAGTTTTCCCTCGGCGGCGCGTTGGGTGTGCGGGCCTACCCCCAAGGCGAAGGCGCAGGAGACCAAGGCGTGCTGGCCAACGTCGAGCTGCAGCGCAACCTGACGGAGCAATTGCAGGGTGTTGTGTTTTACGATGTTGGGCAGGTCGACATCAACCGCAACCCTTTTGCGGCGGGTAGCAACACGCGCACCTTGGGCGGAGTGGGGGTCGGGGTGAACGGTCAAGTTGAAAAGCTACAGTTCAAGACGTCGGTGGCCTGGCGAACCCGTGGCGGGGACCCGTTGTCGGACACGGCCAAACGCAACCCGCGCTTGTGGCTTCAGCTGAGCCTGCCGCTTTAATAGAAAGACCATGGCGAATGACAAAATTTGTGGGTGTGACGGGTCTACCTCGTGCGGGTTCTACTTTGCTCTGCCAACTGCTGGCCCAGCACCCCGAAATTCACTGCGAAGGCAGTAGCAGCCCGCTGTGCAACACCTTGCTGGGTATCAGGCGCATGGTCAGCGATGACCAGTTTTTTCTATCCCAGCTCGACAACACGTTTGAGACCAGCTACGGCCACCTGACCTCTGCCATGCAGGGCTATCTGCGCGGCTGGCACCATGACTGCCAAAAGCCGATGGTGGTCGATAAAAATAGAGCTTGGCTGCACGCGATCGAGATGCTGCTGCACATAGAGCCCGAGGCCAAGCTGATTGTTTGCTTGCGCGATTTGGGGCAAATTTATGGCTCCATTGAGGCGCAACACCAGCGCACCATCTTGATCGACTTCATCGACCATTTGGCCGACTTTGACCGCTTCGGACGGGCTGACATGTTGTTTTCCAAAGACAAGGCCATTGGTGCACCGCTGATATCGCTGCATGCTGTGCCAGACTTGCCCAAACACGTGCGAGAACGACTTTACTTTGTACGTTTTGAAGACCTCATGGGGCAACCTGCAGCGTGCATGTCACATATTTATGATTGGCTAGGGGTGTCTCCACTCATCATCGACACAGAGCAGCTGGGGACCGGCGTACAAGAGAGCGACAGCCACTACCGCATGAAGTACACGCACAAACAGGCCAGCAAAATCACGACGCCAAAACAACATGAAGTAGCGCCGCGGATTTTGGCTTTGATAGAGAAAGCCTATGCTTGGTACTACCAGCTTTACTATCCGAACTCAGTGAAATGAGCTCGGCCACGCCCACCAGTCGTCACGTCGTGTGGCAAAAGCCCTTAGTGACCCGGACGCATCGGGAAGCGCGCAATCAACACCGCGGCTGCGTGGTATGGCTGACCGGCCTGCCAGGCTCCGGCAAGTCCACCATCGCCCGTCTCTGCGAAGAAAATCTGCACCTCGCCGGCTTCAACACCATGTTGCTGGATGGGGACAATTTGCGCCATGGTTTGTGTGCAGATTTGGGATTTTCGATGGAGGCACGCCATGAAAATGTGCGAAGGACAGGAGAAGTAGCCAAGCTTTTCTTGGAAACAGGTACTGTGGTGTTTGTCGCACTGGTGTCGCCTAACCGTTTGGCTCGAGATGCGGTTAGACAGTTGCTACCCGATGGTGATTTTCTGGAAATTTACTGTCAATGCCCATTAGACATCTGCCGCGCGCGAGATCCCAAGGGTCATTACGCCAAGGCTGACAACGGAACCATCGGTGAGTTCACGGGCATTTCCTCTCCATATGAAGAGCCACTTGCGGCCGCACTGAATCTCGACACTGGCCATGCGTCAGCCGAAACATCTGTCACGCAATTGACCCAGTTGGTCCGGGCTCATTTGCAAGAGACGCAGGTTTGATAAACGTTGGAATGCCCGAGGATGGCGTCCAACTAGTCCACGCCTGACGCGGCGAGTTGTGTAGACTTTTACAAAGGAGTTATGCTCATCCGTAGAAATTAAACTTTCAGCATTAAAAACGGCGGCTCTATGGCCTTCAAAAATATTCTGTGGGCTGCCATGGCCGGAGTTCTCTTTGGCCCGGCCTTAGCCTGGTCTGCTGATGAGCCTGTCGTCACGGCAGCATCGGCATTGTTGCCGCTCACCCCCAACTTCTACCCTGCGGAGAATGTTTGGCTTGTGCAGGCGGGTGTGAGCCAAGGGAATACGTCCATCAAAGCAGTGACCGAGTTGTTTGGAAATGCCGTTTCTCGCATCAACCTCTCCGAGCATTCCACGGCATTGGCGTCGTCAGTGCGTTATGGCCTCAGCAGCCACAGCGAGTTGATGGTTTCAGGCACCTATCTGGCCGCCTCGACCTTGTACCAGACCAGTTGGAGCATGCCCCAGTTGGCTTACACCTACCGGATCACGCCCGACAACAGCCCGCTAAAAACTAATCTGTCGGCCATGTACACGCCCAGAAGTCTCTTTCCGGGGCCGTGGTCGGGGCCAGCCAAATACACGCTGGCCGGGGTTTCAAACTATGAAATTGCGCCCAACAAGTGGGTGGCTATGGGCGCTCAATATCGGCTCAAATCGTCAGAGCTTTTTCCGGGTCTGTTGCTACTCACCAGTGGCGTCACCCAAGCGTTTTCTTCGGTGGTGGTCAGCGCTGGCGTCAGCGCCAAGAAGCTAGACAGCGCGCACCCCAATGTTGCTTCGCGGACCAACAACGCTTGGACGCCGGGTGTCAATCTAGCGATCGGCAAGGCCATTGACGCCCGCCGCGGGATCACCTTGACCGTGGCTCACGACAGACAAAAAATCAACGAAGTTTTGGACTCCGGCTATGGGGCCGTCAATACGAAGGTCAGAAGTTCAAGCGCGGCCTTGGCGTACTACCAAGCGTTTTAGTTGTAGAACTTCGACATGTAGGCATCAATGACTTTGGCGGCTTCGTCACTGGCGCCGTAGTACATGTGAAAACCACTTCGGCAAGGGTCTCTTGCCTCCGACTCGCCAGAAGTCAGCCAAACCAGTTCCGTGCTGACTTTGTTGAAAGCTTTGACCTGCGCGAAATTTTCAGCCGCTGATTTGGTGAGCGTGTGCGAGCAGCCGTCTTGCTGATGATGCAAGACCAGGACAGGTAAGTTCAGCGGCGGTTTGAAATACGTTTCAGAGCGAGCGCCACTTGAAATGATGCCCGCGACCAGGTTCATTTTGTCTTCTTTTTGAAAGTACTTCACCACCTCGGTCAGGCTGATTCCACCATTGCTGTGGCCCATCAACCAAACCGGCAAACCGGTCTTTTCTTTGTAAAACCGGACCACCGACTCAATGCGCACCATGTGATCCGAAGCGGCACGGGCGGTTGGGTAAGGCTGCCGGGGCGACAACTCTCCAGGGCTGTCCAGCAAAACAACATCGAACTTCCCACTGGTGAGTGCAGGATTCGTGAGGCGTTTGAGCATCTGAAAAAAATGAAAACGGTTGTCTGTTTGACCCAGCTTTAAACCGATATAGCCTTCACCACCCGGGATGAAAACGAGCAGCGCTTTGGCGTCTTTGCCCGGCCAATGCATCGTCAGGGTTGGCGCTGAGCTGATGAAGAACCCTTTGTCGATTTGCTCAACGGCGATGACCTCGGCTTGAACCGGCACAAATGCGCCACCCCACATGAGCGCGAGAAGGAAAAATTTCGCAAGATGAAGTCTGTACAAGAATTTCATAAGGCTACTCTGCTGAGTTTCAATCAGATCATTGTGTCATTTGGCCTCTGCCTGCCAAAGGTCAATGGGTCTGCATGCCTAACTACGGACCGTTGACATGTGCGCTGTAGCGCTTGGAGAGCCTTGTGCTTGAACGAGTCAATCATGCATCAGTCGCTCAAGCCAACTTAGGCCCCGTCAACCGCTTGGCCAAACGCGGCAACACCAACACGGCCAGCACCAC
>Ga0208916_10000498_pt1 | contig 18475 bp, 18 predicted proteins | sample DEB19_08_DNA_5_FD_184523 | JGI IMG/M metagenome (GOLD analysis project Ga0208916, IMG submission 184523) | Aqueous microbial communities from the Delaware River and Bay under freshwater to marine salinity gradient to study organic matter... | ecosystem: Environmental > Aquatic > Marine >... | reverse complement strand
ACTCGGCGCTTTTCTGACATTCACATCAGTCTCACTCAGCGATCGCGGACAGGAACTATTTGCGGGAGTTACCTCATTCATCGCAGTAGCACTTGTTACCTGGATGGTTTTCTGGATGAAGCGCACAGCTCGCAACCTTCGCAATGAGTTGCAAGGAAAAGTTGATGCAGCAGCATCTGCAGGCCCCCTAGCCCTTGCTGGAGCAGCGTTTTTCGCTGTTATTCGCGAAGGTCTTGAAACATCATTATTTGTGTACACAAACTTTCAAACAGTTGCAGATACAACAAGTTCAGCAACAGGATTGATTTTAGGTTTTGCTGTTTCAATCACTCTTGGATATTTGATTTACAAGAGCTCGATTAAGTTGAACCTTTCAAAGTTCTTTACATATTCAGGTGTTGCATTGATCATCGTGGCTGCAGGAGTTCTCTCCTACGGAGTTCACGAGTTCCAGGAGCTGGGTTACCTTCCTGGCCCAGATGCATTTGCATGGGACATCACCTCATTTATCGCTAAGGATTCAATCCTTGGGGCATCGCTATCGGGCACTATCGGCTTTGATACAACCACCTCATGGATGCAGCTAGGCGTCTACGTGCTCTACCTGGGCGCGGTTTTGGTTCCATACCTATCAAAGCCACGTGCAAAGGCTGTCGTTAACGCCTAATTAGGTACTGTCCTAAACCCTTACTGGCGAGTAACCTTTGGGCTAAGCCCTAGGTAAAGGAAGTTCCATGTCCCGCACAGTTGTCCTTGTCGATGCCGTCCGCACCCCTTTTGGAAAGGCTGGCAGTTTGTATGCCGGTACTCGTGCAGATGATCTGATGGTTCGCGCAATCCGCGGATTGCTTGAGCGAAATCCCAAGGTTGATCCTGCATCCATTGAAGATGTTGCGATCGCAGCTGCAACACAAACCGGCGATCAAGGAATGAATATTGGTCGAAGCGCAGCGTTGCTATCGGGACTTCCAAACACTGTTCCTGGTTACTCAGTTGATCGTTGGTGCGCAGGTGCCATGACAGCGGTAACAACTATTGCAGGTGCAATCGCTATGGGAACAAATGAGATTGCAATTGCTGGCGGCGTGGAACATATGGGTAACCACCCAATCGGTGAAGGACTTGATCCAAATCCTCGTTACCTTGCAGAAAGAATTGTTGAACAAGATGCACTTGCAATGGGCGCAACTGCAGAACGTTTACATGATCGTTTTCCTCAATTAACAAAGGAACGCGCAGATCGTTATGCATTGAATTCGCAGATCAAAACTGCAAAGGCGTATGAAGAAGGAAAGATTCAGCGCGACTTAATTCCAACCGCTGCACGTAGCGCAGAACTGGGCTGGACTATTGCAACAGTTGATGAACCACCACGTCCACAAACAACGATGGAGGGTCTTGCTGGATTGAAGACTCCATTTCGTCCAGCAGGTCGCGTTACTCCTGGAAACTCATCTGGATTAAATGATGGTGCAACAGCGGCGCTACTTGCTAGTGAAGAAAAAGCTCTTGAACTTGGATTAACAATTAAAGCAAAGTTAGTGACCTTTGCCTTTGCTGGTGTTGAACCTGAAATTATGGGTTACGGACCGGTTCCATCAACACTGAAGGCGTTAAAGCAAGCCGGACTTACAATTGAAGATATTGGCGCCTTTGAAATCAACGAGGCGTTTGCGGTGCAGGTCATTGCATTCTTAGATCACTTTGGAATTGCAGATGATGATCCGCGTGTAAATCCATATGGTGGAGCGATCGCGGTAGGGCACCCATTGGCATCATCAGGTGTGCGTTTAATGCTCAATTTAGCTCGAACATTTGAGGCGCACCCAGAGGTTCGTTATGGCATCACAACAATGTGTATTGGACTCGGAATGGGCGGCACCGTCATCTGGGAAAACCCTAACTTCAAGGGAGCAAAGTAATTATGAGCGCAGAGATCACACTTCCAGCAGGAGCACCTGAAGAGGTTATTACCAATGCACTAGTTCGCGACATTGATCTATCTGCCTTTGGTGGCAAAGGAACAATGGCGTTAATTACTTTGGATAACGGCCACGATCACAACCGTCCCAATACCTTTGGACCACAATCTGTAAAAGCGTTAGATGCCGCAATCACCGATGCAATCGGACGCAAGCCTGCAGCTATCGGCATTACCGGAAAACCATTTATCTTTGCAGCAGGTGCTGATCTATCAGCGCTCTCATTCTTAAATGATCGCAGTCAAGCACTTGCTATCGGAAAACTAGGTCACGATGTATTCCGTCGTCTTGGTGAAAGTTCAATTCCAACCTTTGCCTTTATCAATGGTTTAGCTCTAGGTGGCGGACTTGAAGTTGGATTGCATTGTCATTACCGCACAGTGTCATCAACCGCGTTTACCGCTTTGCCAGAAGTATTCTTAGGCTTAGTTCCTGGTTGGGGTGGCGCAACAATTTTGCCTAAGTTGATCGGACCAGAACGCGCAGTTCAGGTAATCATGCTTAACGCATTAAACAACAACACCATGATGAAGGCTAAGGATGCTTTAAAGCTAGGCGTTGTTGATGCGATGTACGAACCAGCAGATTTCCTAGAACGCTCCATTGGTTTTGCAGTAGGTGTTCTGAATGGCACCACAAAGATCGAGCGCGCTGACTACAGCAATGATCCTGCTTGGGAATCCGCACTTGCAACCGGTAAAGCTGCAGCACTTAAGAAGTACGGTGGAGCAACAATCGCTTCACCTTTTAAGGCCCTTGAATTAATCGCAGCTGCAAAGAGCAACACATTAGGACAGGGCTTTGATGCAGAAGATCAGGTTCTTGCCGATCTAACAATGTCTGATCCCCTACGTTCCTCTTTGTACGCCTTCAATTTGATTCAAAAGAAGCGCAAGAAGGTAGAAGGTGCCCCAAAGCCGGCACTTGCTCGTAAGGTTACAAAGGTTGGTGTTGTAGGTGCCGGATTGATGGCATCACAGTTAGCGCTTTTGATGGTTCGCAATTTGAAGTGCCCTGTTGTTATGACAGATATCGATCAAGCACGCGCCGATAAGGGTGTTGCCTGGGTTAAGAATGAACTAGCGAAGTTAGTTGAAAAGAAGCGCATGAGCGCAGAATCAGCTGGCCGACTATCGCTCTTGATTTCAGGTTCTGCAGATCAATCAGTATTTGCAGGATGCGATTTTGTGATTGAAGCGATCTTCGAAGAGCTTTCGCTAAAGCAAGAGCTATTCAAGAAGCTAGAAACAATTGTGTCTCCTGAATGTGTGTTGGCAACTAATACCTCTTCCCTGTCAGTTGAACGCATGACTGAAGGGCTTAAGAATCCAGAGCGTGTAGTTGGTTTCCACTTCTTCAACCCAGTAGCTGTAATGCCTTTGCTTGAAGTCGCTCGCACATCAACTACAGATGATGCAACAACAGCTACTGCAATTGCAGTTGGTAAAGAGCTTAAGAAGACAATGATCATCTGTAAGGATGCACCAGGCTTTGTTGTTAACCGTTTGCTCACTCGATTCATGGGTGAGGTAACAGATGCGGTTGATGAAGGAACGGCTCCAGCAGTTGCAGATTCTGCGATGATGGAGATTGGTTTCCCAATGTCTCCCTTCCAGCTTCTAGATCTTGTTGGCCCAGGTGTGGCTTTGCACGTTTCTGAAACTTTGCACAACAACCTTGGACCTCGCTACCGCATCTCTCCAACTATGCAGCGCATGGTTAAGGAAGGTGTTCGCTACTTCTACATTAAGAATGAGGATGGAACAGTTACTGCAAACCCTGCAGCTCTGGCACTTGTTGAGCAAGGAAGCACTCCATCGACTGCAGAGCAGGTTCGTGCCCGTGCACTGAAGGCGCTTGCAGAAGAGGCTCGTGCAATGCTTGATGAAGGCGTTGTATCAACTCCAGCAGAGATTGATCTGTGTATGTTGATGGGTGCTGGTTGGCCAATGCATCTTGGAGGAATCTTGCCGTACCTGGATCGCGAAGGAATTAGCGAATCAGTTACAGGCAAGCGCTTCCATGAAAAGGGCGTTGCATCTCTTCCTGCTTAATAACCTGAGTTATTAATTACAGAAGTGAGCGCAGTACGTACTGCATGATTCCACCGTGGCGGTAGTAATCAGCTTCGCCCGGTGTATCGATGCGAACCTTTGCAGTAAATGTCTTGTCCCCTGCTGTAACTGTTAACTCCTTTGGAACTCCACCGTTGTTTAACGCTGTGATTCCAGAGATTGCAAAGGTTTCAGTTCCATCAAGACCGAGGCTGGCCGCTGTTTCGCCATCCTTGAACTGCAATGGCAAGACGCCCATACCGATCAAGTTAGAACGGTGAATGCGCTCAAAGCTTTCGGCAATAACTGCACGTACGCCAAGCAATGCAGTTCCCTTTGCCGCCCAGTCACGTGATGAACCTGAGCCGTACTCCTTACCAGCAAGAATTACTAGCGGAACTCCAGCTGCTTGGTAAGCAACAGATGCATCATAAATAGTTGTTTGCTCGCCGCCTGATAGGAAGTTGCGAGTAAATCCACCTTCAACACCATCGAGCAACATGTTCTTCAAACGAATGTTTGCAAATGTTCCGCGGATCATTACCTCGTGGTTTCCACGACGTGAACCGTACGAGTTGAAATCTGCACGATCGATTCCGTGATCTGCAAGGTACTTACCTGCAGGTGAATCAGCCTTGATATTTCCAGCAGGAGAAATGTGATCTGTAGTTACAGAGTCCCCCAGCACAGCTAGTACACGTGCACCTGAAATATCAGTTACAGGTGTTGGCTGCTTTGGCATTCCTTCAAAGTATGGAGGCTTACGTACATATGTTGATTTTGTATCCCACTCAAATACCTTGCCTGTTGGAGTCGCTAATGACTTCCAGCGATGATCGCCTTCAAAGACGGTTGCATAATCCTTGGTAAACATTTCAGAGGAGATTGAAGCATCAATCACAGTTTGAATCTCTTGAGGTGTTGGCCAGATGTCCTTAAGGAATACATCGTTACCCGCTGTGTCCTTGCCTAATGAATCAGTTTCGAAATCATGATCCATAGTTCCGGCAATTGCATAAGCAACCACTAGTGGAGGTGAAGCTAAGTAGTTCATCTTCACATCTGGGCTAATGCGACCTTCAAAGTTACGGTTTCCTGAAAGCACCGCTGTAACCGCAAGATCTGCCTCATTGACCGCTTTGCTAATTTCGATTGGCAGTGGACCTGAGTTACCGATACAAGTGACGCAACCATATCCAACAAGGTTGAAGCCAAGTGCTTCCATGTACTGTGTTAGATCTGCGCGATCGTAATAATCAGTGACCACCTTTGATCCTGGAGCAAGAGTTGTCTTAACCCAAGGCTTTGATTTCAAGCCCTTTTCAACTGCCTTCTTTGCAAGCAAAGCCGCACCGATCATTACAGATGGGTTAGAGGTATTGGTACATGATGTGATTGATGCGATAACAACATCGCCATTCTTTACACGTGTTGATCCTGCAGCTACCTCGCCCTTTTGGGTCTTATCGCCCAAGTAGGTTGGAAGAATCTTTTCAAATGCATTCTTTGAATCGCTCAATGAGATGCGATCTTGCGGACGCTTTGGACCAGAAATTGATGGAACAACAGTTGAAAGATCGAGCTCTACAACCTGAGAGAAGCGTGGCTCAACTGAAGGGTCATGCCACATTCCTTGAGCCTTCGCATACTTTTCAACCAAAGCAACTTGATCCTCATTGCGACCTGTTAAACGTAGGTAGCGAAGAGTTTCTTCATCAATTGGGAAGATCGCACATGTTGAACCGTATTCAGGGCTCATATTTCCGATGGTTGTTCGGTTAGCCATTGGTACAGATGTAACTCCGGAACCAAAGAACTCTACAAACTTGCCGACAACGCCAACCTTGCGCAGAATTTCAGTAATTGTCAGCGCCATATCGGTAGCTGTAGTTCCCAAAGGAAGCTGACCTGTTAACTTAAATCCAACAACACGTGGAATTAACATCGAAACTGGCTGTCCAAGCAGAGCAGCCTCGGCCTCAATTCCGCCTACGCCCCAACCAAGAACACCAAGACCATTAACCATGGTTGTGTGTGAATCTGTACCAACAACTGTGTCTGGATATGCACGCAACGTACCTTCGACGGTACGGGTCATTACCACGCGAGCTAAGTATTCAATGTTTACCTGGTGAACGATTCCAGTCCCAGGTGGAACTACCTTGAACTCATCAAATGCTGTCTGTCCCCAACGCAAGAAACGGTAACGCTCTTGGTTGCGCTCGTATTCAATATCGGTGTTCTGCTCAAATGAGTCCTTAGTTCCAAACTTATCTGCGATAACAGAGTGGTCGATAACCAACTCAGCTGGTGCCAGAGGGTTTACCTTTGAAGCATCTCCCCCGAGTTCAACGATCGCTTCACGCATCGTTGCAAGATCTACCACGCAAGGAACTCCAGTGAAGTCCTGCATAACAACACGAGCTGGAGTGAATTGAATTTCAGTGTCTGGCTCTACAGCTGGATCCCATGTTGCCAACGCCTTAATGTGATCAGCGGTGATGTTTGCGCCATCTTCAGTACGAAGTAGGTTCTCAAGCAGAACCTTGAGGCTGAAGGGAAGATTGGCAGCACCTTCGATTGAGGAGATATCAAATATCTCAAAACTCTTGCCCGCAACTTCAAGATTCTTTTTTGCGTTGAAAGAGTTTTTACTCATTATCTGCCTTTCGTAGAAGCTTTCAGAGCGCTCAAGATACCTTAGCCCGTGTGTACAGAGCAACACATTCGATGTGATGTGTCATCGGAAAGAGATCAAATGCACGCAGTTTCACGAGTGAATAACTGTGATCTGCAAGATATGCAGTATCTCGGGCTAATGCAGCTGGATCACATGCCACATACACAATAGATCGTGGTGACAATCTTGCTATATGAGCAATCGCTTCTTTTCCGGCACCATCTCGAGGCGGATCCAAAACAACCACATCTGCAGCGGTAATTCGAGGTAATAACTTGGCAACATCACCCGTAGCAATAGTGACATTGGGAAAGTTTGCAAAGTTTCGTGAAGCATCGGCGGTTGCAACTTTACTACCTTCGATTAAATCAACATGTCCAGTTGCACCAATTACATCAACGATCGCCGCAGTAAAAAGACCAACGCCACCGTAAAGATCTAAAACGTGTTCTCCGTTTTTTAACTGTGCAAAATCTAAAACCGTCTGCGTTAAAACTTCTGGCGCTTTCTCATTGCTCTGCCAAAATGATGCTTGGCTAACTTCTAGAACTTTGCCCAAAACATTCTCATGTAAAACAACTGGTCCTTCAGAGATTCGAGCCTTCTCTTCGCCACGTGTCGGTGCAAGCGCAATAGTTCGCTCTCCGGTGTTGGATGCACTGACTTCAACTCTCATATCTCCCTTCAGGTGGGAGGCAGCAAGATTTTTCAATTGCATGGTCTCAACGCAAATAAGACAATCTGATACCGGTACAACTGTGTGGGATCGTGATTTATAAAAACCTAACTTGCCATTTCGGTTGGTGGTAGCAATTGCACGTGTACGCCAGTGCGTTGACTTACTTACCTCTTCGACCTCAACTTCAACTGGCAGCTTTGCAATTCGCGAGAACTGCTCTTTGATTACATCAGCCTTGAGTTGGCGCTGATACGCAGGATTTATATGCTGGAAATCGCATCCTCCACAGCCGGCACGGTGCGCATATTGGCAGGGAGCTTCAACACGGTGTTCAGATTGTTCATGCACTTCAACGACATCGGCACGGTTAAAGGAAGAGCCGGTACTTGTGACTTCAATGGTGCATCGCTCCCCCGGAATTGCATGGCGCACAAATATGACGGCACCTTCATGTCGGGCTATGAAATGTCCCCCGTGTGCCACTTTTTCAATTGTGACCTCAATGAGATCTCCGGTTTTTAGGGTTGAGCTCTTGTTTGATGCCATAGATATAAGCCTATGGGTGTAAGTTACTTCCTGTGCACGTAGTCATCATGGGTTGCGGTCGAGTTGGTTCATCACTCGCCACAGAGCTCGAAGCAGCAGGCCACACAGTTTCAGTTATCGACCAGGCCCGCGAAGCTTTTCGCCGTTTAGGTCCTAACTTCAAGGGTCGCACCGTTACAGGTGTTGGCTTTGATCGAGACACACTTCTAGAAGCAGGCATTCAAGATGCCGATGCCTTTGCCGCTGTAAGTAATGGTGACAACTCAAATATTTTGGCGGCTCGAGTCGCCCGCGAAACATATGGCGTACAAAATGTTGTTGCTCGTATCTACGATCCAGGTCGCGCAGAGATTTACCAGCGTCTTGGAATTCCAACTGTTGCAACTGTTTTATGGGCAACTGATCAAATTTTGCGTCGCTTAGTTCCTGAAGGTTCACGTTCAGAATGGCGCGATGCAACAGGAATGGTTCAACTCTGTGAGGTTCATCCTCATGGCGAGTGGTACGGACGCCCAATTCTTCTGATTGATGAGATGACACCAGCTCGCGTAGCCTTTATTACCCGTTTGGGCGAGGGACTAATTCCAGATGAGCACACAGTTTTGCAGCAGGGCGACTTAATCCACGTCATGGTGTCAGATACTGATTTAGCGCGTACTGAAGAGATCCTTGCAAGTAGCCCAGAAGGTGAACGTTAATGAGAATTGCTATCGCAGGTGCTGGAAATGTAGGTCGTGCGATTGCGCGCGAGCTTTTGGATAATGGTCATCAAGTGTTGCTGATCGATAAGGATCCAAAGGCGCTCAAGCTTGAGAGTGTGCCTGATGCTGAATGGCTAATGGCCGATGCTTGTGAAATTACATCTTTGGACAATGCACACCTGAATAATTGCCAGGTCTTAGTTGCAGCAACAGGTGATGACAAAGCAAACCTTGTTACCTCGCTGCTGGGTAAGACTGAATATGGTGTGCCTCGCGTCGTTGCGCGCATTAACCACCCAAAGAATGAATGGCTCTTTGATTCCTCATGGGGTGTGGATGTAGCGGTATCTACTCCTCGCATCATTGCCGCTCTTGTTGAAGAGGCAGTAAGCGTTGGAGATGTTGTTCGTCTGTTTTCATTCCGTAAGGGCCAAGCAAACCTTGTTGAACTTACCTTGCCCGATGGCTCTGCATGTATTGGTAAAACTGTCGAAGAGATCGAGCTTCCAGAAAATGCTGCGATTGCTGCAATTGTTCGCGATGGCCGTGTTATCACCGCTAAAGCACATGATGTTTTTGCAGCAGGAGATGAACTTCTATTTGTTGCATCAGCTGATGCTGAAGCGCAGATTAAAGCCTGCTTTATCTCTTAATTTTCAACGCGTTCTACAGGCGGCTGCGCCTTAATTACTAACCAAGTTCCATACGCTGCGGCGAAAAACAATGGATATCCCATCGCTAAATTAACCGTACCTAAGAGATTTACATTGCCGCTCTTGTAAATTGGATACTGAACAGCAATTCTAGAAAAGAACATTGCAACCCAAATCCAACTTGCCTTCATGTACATCTTCTTGCGAGCTGGATTATTGCGCCAGGTGAAGTTCTCACCTAACAGCGGGCCTAGAACAACTCCCAAAATCGGCCATCCCGCAAGGTTGGCAATCAAGTACACAGTTCCGTACCCAAGATTTGTCAGCAACTTTGGAATATAAAAATCAGATGCGTTGCCTGATCTGTTGGCGAAGTACGCGCAAATCAAAACACCAATAACTCCAGATACTGAATGTTGAATCGTGTCTTTCCGTGCCAATCGATAGATCGCCAAGGTGATCGAAAGGGATAAAGCAGCCCAGATTGCAGTTCGTAGCTCCTGCGAAATATTGAAAATTACTAAAAAGAGAATTGATGGCAGGCCTGAATCGATCAGACCCTTCTTTCCACCGAGTGCGCCAATTACCTTGTCGCGATCTTCATGATGCTGGCTCATGAACGACCCGTCGATCCAAAACCACCTGTACCGCGTCCAGAACCAGGCAGGTTTTCTACCTCTACAAACTCTGCGCGTTCAACCTTTTGAATTACTAGCTGTGCGATGCGATCGCCCTTATGAAAGGTGATCGCCTCTTTAGGATCATGGTTAATCATGATGCACTGCAACTCTCCGCGAAATCCAGCATCGACCGTTCCGGGTGCATTCACCATCGTCACGCCATGTTTAATTGCTAAACCTGAACGAGGATGAACTAACGCTACATATCCATCTGGAAGTGCAATAGAAATACCTGTCGGAACTAAAGCGCGCTCCCCTGGCTGCAAAGTGATATCGACTCTCGAAACAATATCTGCACCAGCATCTCCACCCTTTGCATACATTGGCAGTGGAATTGATGGATCTAAGCGAGTGATTAAGACCTGAACATTATTCATTTAGGGGTTGACCTCGAAGTTTGGATCTACAAAGGCAAGCAGTTCGGGAGTCTTCGCAAGCTCTTCTAGGTACTCTTTAGGAGCGTTGTTCATAAAGTGATCCATCGGAACGGTTATATACAAGGCTGCTGCCTTAACCGCGATTTCTCCATCTGGTGAACCGATACGACCAATGGCCGAGGTGTAAACCTTGCGATTTACCTGTCCAGTGATCTCTGCGGTGATGTACAAAGTTGTTCCCATTGGCACTGGTTTCAAAAAATCTGTTTCCAGGCGACCGGTAACTGCAGGTGCACGCAATAACCACATCAACTTTCCAAGCGCTTCATCAAATGCAAGTGATAACAATCCACCATGAGCTAATCCTGGAGCGCCTTGATGATCTTCAGTAACTGTAAATTGCGCTGTGATATCTAAACCTTCACCTGCGTAAGCGACCAAGTGCAAACCTGTTGGGTGTAAATCGCCGCAACCAAAACAATGTCCAAAGTGAGAAGGAATCTTGGATCCCACTGCAGGTGCTTTTGGGTGACGCTCAGGAAGAGGTGCATCTTCTGGCGCTGTCGTTGATGGAATGCGAGCCATAGTGCAAGGTTACCGCCTGAAATCCGATACGGTAACTCCCATGCGATACCGAGAAGTGATACATGCACCACTATGGCTGCTCACAATCATCTACTTCTTCTTGCTTTCTATCGTTATCTCAGTGTGGGCTGCGCTGGGCAATAATCCCGCGCTCATCACCTTGGTCGCAGTAACCCTAATTTTGCTTCTCTTCTACTTTAAATCAGCGCTGACTATTGAAGTTGATGAGATCGAAGTACGGGTTGGAAAAGCACACATCGAACACAGATTTATCGGTGAAGTTTTATACCTTGATAACTCAGCTGTAAGACGTGTACGGACTCGTGATGCGAATCCCGCTGCACATCTAGAAATTAGATTTTGGGTTAATAAAGGGGTTCAACTCTTTGTAAAAGATGAACGCGACTCAACACCATATTGGTTGATTAGTAGCAATAAAGCTTTGGAATTAGTTAAAGCTTTGAAAAACTAAAACAGAAGAGTTAATTACACTCTTTACAAACAGCTTTAGCTCCTTCGCCCTTAGCGAGCTGAGTAATGTGATGAACCAAGAAGCAACGTGAGCATGTGAACTCATCTACCTGCTTTGGAACAACGCGAACCGCTAACTCTTCTCCAGAAAGATCTGCACCTGGAAGTTCGAGGTTTTCAGCAGCCTCTGCCTCATCAACATCGATTTGACCGGATTGAGCATCAACACGCTTGGCCTTGAGTTCTTCTAGAGACTCCTCATGAAGTTCCTCATCAGTTTTTCTGGGTGTGTCGTAATCTGTTGCCATTGCTCTCACCACCTTTGCTACCTAATTAACTGCTTGCGGGCGCATCATGGCGCATTTCTCTGAGTTCTACTGGTTACAACACGCGGAGAGTCCTACTTATTCCCCGCTGGCTTGGGATTTTTCAATCCTTTGCGCTAATCCCCCATCAACGCGGGCATGTATGGATGTGCCTTCAGCCACATACTCTTCTGTGAAGATCTCACCCCTTTCATGAATCGCATGAACTAAATCTCCTCGGTTATATGGAATCACCACATTGATCTCCACTGAAGGTCGCGGCAAAGAGGACTCAATTGCGTGCAACAACCCTTCAATTCCAAAACCAGTTCGTACCGAAAATGCATAGCTGTTAGGTTCCTTACGCAAGATCTCCATGATTACCGCGGGGTCTGCGATATCGACCTTGTTAATCGCGATGATTTCGGGGATATCTTTTCCACCAATTTCATCAATCACTAGCCGCACTGCGCGAATTTGTTCAAATGGATCTGGGTGCGAACCATCAACAACATGCACAATCAAATCTGATTCAGAAACTTCTTCAAGGGTTGATTTAAAGGCGTCAATGAGCTGATGTGGCAAATGGCGTACAAAGCCCACAGTGTCGCTGAGGGTGTACACGCGACCATCGCTTGTCTCTGATTTACGAACAGTTGGATCTAGCGTTGCAAACAAGGCGTTTTCAACTAGTACGCCAGCATTTGTTAACTTATTGAGCAATGATGATTTTCCGGCGTTTGTATATCCAGCAATTGCAACAGATGGAATATTAAAGCGACGACGCTCTTGGCGTTTGGTATCTCGCGATACCTTCATCTCGGCGATCTCGCGACGTAACTTCGCCATCTTGTCGCGAATACGACGTCGATCCGTTTCAATCTTTGTTTCACCCGGACCGCGACCACCAATACCTGCACCACCGGCTGCACGACCACCAACCTGACGAGACAGTGAGTCTCCCCAACCACGAAGACGTGGCAACAAGTATGCGATCTGCGCTAGTTCAACTTGAGCCTTGCCCTCTTTGCTCTTTGCATGTTGAGCGAAAATATCCAAAATTAAAGCGGTGCGATCTACAACTTTTACCTTTAACTTATCTTCCAGTTGGCGAAGCTGTGATGGCGATAATTCACCATCACATACAACGGTGTCAGCACCGGTCGACATAACAACCTGCTTTAACTCCGTTACCTTTCCGGAGCCAATATATGTAGCTGGATCTGGCTTGTCGCGACGTTGAATCAATCCTTCAAGCACTTCTGAACCAGCGGTTTCTGCAAGTGCCTTTAGCTCTGCAAGTGAGTTTTCCGCATCTTTAATTGTGCCTTCGGTCCACACGCCGACCAAGACAACTCTTTCTAATTGAAGCTGGCGGTACTCAGCCTCTGAAATATCTTGAAGCTCAGTTGAAAAACCTTGTACGCGGCGAAGGGCGTGACGTTCTGAGAGTTCTTGAGATTGATCGCTATGTTCATCCTCTTCGCTGGCATCAAACTCTGCGGCTACTCGCGCGCTTTCGCGCAACAACGCTTCAAACTCGTCGTCAAAATCCTTACTCAACCAGGAACCTCGAAATATCTACATCCCTCACAAGTACTGCAGGACCGGTAAGTGTTGCATTGGAGTGTCCGTCAATAGAAACTTCAAGTCGTCCTCCGGGTGGATTGATAATCCATGTCGCCGGTAATCTGCCTTTTGTATGCAAGGTTGCAGCTAATGCAACTGCGCATGTTCCAGTACCGCAAGAACGTGTTTCACCTGAACCGCGTTCAAATACCCGCATATCAATTGAATTGCCTTCGGTGATCTTTACGAACTCAACATTGACGCCTTCTGGATATGAATCACGTGGGCGTACTACTGGCGGCTCGTTCAGTGGACCGATTTCTGACATATCGTTTACAAATACAACGGCGTGAGGGTTACCGACACTGATGTTGTACCCGTTCCAAATATGTCCATTAGTACCTGCGGTAATTGCCTCTGCTTCATCTGTCACTTGACCCATGTTGACTGAGATGTCATCAGTAAGTGGCACACGTAAATGTTTAACACCGTCACGGGTATTGATAGCAAAGATTCCTTCAGGTTGATGACCTCGCTCAACAAGATAACGAGCCATCACGCGAATCCCATTGCCACACATTTCAGCTAAAGACCCATCGGCGTTGCGATAATCCATAAACCACTTGCCATCACGCTTAATCATGCGGATTAATCCATCTGCGCCGATGCCAGTTTCTCGATTACAAATAGCAGCTGTTTGGGCGGTAGTAATCGAATGCTCATCATTAGGATCGAAAACGAGTACAAAATCGTTTTCGGTACCGTGGCCGTATGTTGCAATCATTATTGCTAGTTTAGCGATTCAAGGATGCGTTCGAGGGCGTTTTGTACTGGTGAGATCCAAGTGATGCGCTCATCGCGAGAGAACCAGGTCTCTTGCCGTCTGGCGTATTGACGTGTTGCGCGCTTTGTCTCTTCCTGCGCCTCTTCTTGTGTGACCTTTCCTTCAATTTGAGCAATCACCTGGGCGTACCCCAATGCACGTTGCGCTGTTGTGCCTTGCATAATTCCGGCAGCTAGAAGTTTCTCAGCCTCAGCTACCAAGCCACTTTCCCACATTCGATCTACTCGTAATGAAATTCGCTCAGATAAAGTGTCGCGATCCATTACTAATCCAAACTGCTTCGCGTATGGATATCTTGAACTTTCTTCACGTGGAAGATTTGCGGTAAATGGCTTTCCTGTAATTTTGATGACCTCAAGTGCGCGAATCACGCGACGTGAATTGGCTTTATCAATTGCCAAGGCAGCCGCAGGGTCGAGTTTTTCCAACCGTTCAAATAGGGGTTGAATTCCCTTGGTAGCAAACTCCAATTCAAGTTCTGCTCGCACAACGGGATCTGTATCCGGAAAGTTCAATTCATCCAAGATCGCTTTGATGTAAAGACCTGTTCCGCCAACAATGATCGCATTTTTCCCACGGGCGTGAATATCTGTGATCGCAGCTCGCGCCTTTTCTTGATACCACGCTACGTTGGCATCTTCAGTAACCTCTAAGAGATCCATAAGATGGTGAGGAACACCTTTGCGATCTGGCATTGTTATCTTCGCAGTTCCGATATCCATTCCTTTGTACAGCTGCATGGAATCTGCATTAATGATTTCAGCGTTGATCTGTAGCGCAAGCTCTACGGCGAGATCACTTTTTCCGGTTGCCGTTGCACCGCAAATTACAAGTAAGTTCATCCCTTAACCGTTGGAATTCCAAGCATTGTTGATGCAGGAGCTGGAGTTGCGATGCGCAAAGCATGAGCATCTGCGCCTCGTGTTGCACGCACAGATAGCGGATTACCGATCAAATAATGAGCAGAAGCATCTGTTATCTGAACAGTTACTTCATCTCCGGGACGCGCGACAAAGGTATTATCGAAGTGAACAAGTCTGAAATCCTCACTTCGTCCAGTCAATCTCGATTGAGCCTCATCGCGGCGACCTTCGTAATCCCCCACCAAAATCTTATGAGTCGTACCAATTGCTTCGGTATTCACCGACAATGAGATCGCCTGCTGATGGTTGTGAAGTCGTGTGTACCGTTCTCCAACTACTTCAGGTGCAACTTGATCTGGCATCGTTGCAGCCGGCGTTCCTGGACGCTTTGAGTATTGATAGGTGTATGCCGCGGTAAATCGTGCAGATGTACACAAATCTAAAGTTGCTTGAAAATCCTCTTCGCTTTCTCCGGGGAATCCAACAATGATGTCAGTTGTAATTGCAGCATGAGGAATAGCTGTGCGGACGCGATCTAAGATTCCTAGATATCTATCGGTGCGATAAGAACGACGCATCTGCTGCAGAATTCGATCCGATCCAGATTGCAACGGCATGTGCAGATGAGGCATGACATTTGGCGTTTGCGCCATGGCTTCGATGACATCATCGGTGAAATCGCGAGGATGCGGAGACATGAAACGCACGCGCTCTAGTCCTTCAATCTCTCCACACTTACGCAGTAATTTTGCAAAAGCTTGGCGATCGCCAAAATCTACGCCATACGCATTTACATTTTGACCGAGCAAGGTAATTTCGATTACACCTTGATCAACCAAGGCTTTTACCTCGTTCAGAATGTCCGCTTCATTACGATCTTTTTCGATTCCGCGCAACGCAGGCACAATGCAAAAAGTACAGGTGTTGTTGCATCCAACGGATACCGATACCCATGAAGAGAAGGCAGATAATCGACGTGCTGGCAAGGTAGATGGGAAGTGCTCTAGCGCTTCCAAGATTTCAATCTGAGACTCTTCTTCAACACGTGCGCGCTCTAGCAATACTGGCAATGAACCTACATTGTGAGTTCCGAAGACAACATCCACATACGGTGCTTTCTTCAAGATTGTTGCTTGATCTTTTTGCGCAAGGCAGCCACCAACAGCGATCTGCATATTTGGATTAGCCTTTTTGATTGGAGCCAAGAAACTCAAATTTCCGTACAGTTTGTTATCTGCATTTTCGCGCACTGCGCACGTATTGAAAACAACGATGTCAGCCTGTTCGCCATCAGTTACCGGAATAAAGCCAGCCTCATCTAACAACCCTGAAATTCGTTCAGAGTCGTGAACATTCATCTGACAGCCATATGTTTCGACTGTGTACGTACGGGTCATAGAGAAGAGATTGTGTACTTCAAGGTCGAACGATCAACGATAAGCATCTGATGGTTATCGAGATGGTTCCAATCACCATTACCCCAACCTGTAGATGCCACAACCATGTCTGAACCGCGTTGGGTAAAACGAAGCTCGTAATGATCCTCAGCGCTCCATTCAGATTTATTTGCTTCATTAAATTCGCATACGGCAATCAAGGTTTCAGGTGTCTGAACCATGATGTTAAGCGCGGTGTAATCAGCGATCGCGCGAATTGAATTGACGGTGCTTCGAACACCTTCAACTAAACCAAGTTCATCGATAGCTGACAAAACAGCGTAGAAGAATCTCTCGCTATCGGTTGTTCCTTGGATAAATCCCTTGTATTTCTCGTTAATGAACTGTTCGGCGGTATTGCCCGGACGAATAGTTCCGTTGTGCATAAAAGTTGTTGTGCCGTGAGTAAAAGGATGATTGTTGTCGATGTTGACTGTGATCCCTTTAGAAGCAAGGCGTAGGTGAAGTAGCGCGCCATCAGTCTTTACAGAATCAGCAGATGCGCTGAGCTCCGGGCTTTCATGGGCAGGCTTGAGATCTTTAAGTATCTGGCCATCGTGTGCGAAACCCCAGCCATCTTTATGTTCAGCGGCTAAAGCGACGAAGTTATCGAACTCGGTACCAACGACATCGTAAAAACTCTTACGCTCGGTTGATGTAAAGGCTAGCAATCTGCACATGAGGCAACTCTACTTGATGCTTACAGATTCTTCTTTGCGCGCTCGACCGCTTGGGCTGCGCGCCATTTAGCGATTTCGCCATGATTACCGCTGAGCAAGATCGCTGGGACTTCAAGATCGCGCCACACAGATGGTTTTGTGAAGTTTGGATACTCAAGATAACCCTCTTCGTTGTGCGACTCTTCAGCTAATGATTCTGGGTTGCCCAAGACTCCTGGAATTAAACGTGTGATCGCCTCAATCATTACTAGGGAGGCAACTTCTCCCCCACCTAAAACATAATCGCCAATCGAAACTTCATGCACACGGAAATTCTCTGCTTCGTAATGTTGGCGTACGCGATCATCAATACCCTCGTAGCGTCCGCATGCAAAGACAAGATGCTTAGATTCAGCAAACTTTGCTGCCATCGGTTGATCAAATCTTTTTCCAGCAGGAGTCAAAATAATTAGATCAGTATCAGCTGTCATTAATGGATCTAACGCCTTGCCCCACACTTCAGGAAGCATCACCATGCCAGCACCGCCACCATATGGAGTGTCATCAACGGTGTTGTGATTGTCATTAGAAAAAGCACGAAGATCATGAACTCCAACTTCGACTATTCCTTGATCCTGCGCCTTGCCCAATAAAGAAAGCTGCAACGGTGCGAAGTAATCTGGAAAGATTGTTACCGCATCAATCTTCATTCCATAACCCCCGTAATTGAAGGTGGGATAACGACAACTTTTTTGTTTGCTACATCAACAGTTGGAACTAATTGATGAACAAAGGGAATTAGTTGTTCGCCTTGTGCAGTCTTAATGGCTAATAAATCTTGTCCTGGAAGATTGATGACATCGGTGATTTCGCCAAAGGCCTCGCCTGATTCCAACACAGCTTGGCAGCCAATTAACTGCATGACGTGATACTCATCTTCATCATCATTTTCTTCATTTATATCAACATCGGCATATAACAATGTATTGCGAAGCTTTTCGATGCCGTTGCGATCTGTAATTCCGTTAAAGCCCAATAACAAAATACCGTTGTGAACACGGCCAGATGTAATGGTTAGCTCGCCATGGGTATCTGTTTGAACAGCTGCACCAATGGCAAAGCGACGATCAGGTTCATCTGTACGAACCTCTATCGTCGCCTCACCAAGAATTCCGTGAGCGCGACCAATTCGCCCCACGAGCAAACGCATTGTTATCTAACTTCGTCGGTCTCGATGAGATCGACGCGGACTGTACGTCCTGCGAGCGCACTTACAACTGTACGGAGCGCCTTTGCAGTACGACCATTACGACCAATGACCTTGCCAATATCTTCAGGGTTAACTCGAACCTCTAAAGTTGTTCCGCGACGTCCTGTCTTTTCAGCGACAA
>Ga0208916_10000497_pt1 | contig 18501 bp, 1 predicted proteins | sample DEB19_08_DNA_5_FD_184523 | JGI IMG/M metagenome (GOLD analysis project Ga0208916, IMG submission 184523) | Aqueous microbial communities from the Delaware River and Bay under freshwater to marine salinity gradient to study organic matter... | ecosystem: Environmental > Aquatic > Marine > Coastal... | reverse complement strand
TAATTTATTTTGTAAAATTATTAAACTAATATGAAATTATTTATTTGTTGATTAGGTCGAATACCATTTTCTCTAATGATTGGATTCGTGCATCTTGAGCTAAGGCTCTTGCCTCCTGTGCTAAGGCTCTTGCCTCCTGTGCTAAGGCTCTTGCCTCCTGATCAGAAACCTTCTTCTTCAAATCCTGAATCTCTTTGGTCAAAATACCAATGAAACCGTTATAGTTAAGCGACTGATTGTTTGGCCCGTCTTTCTCACCATTCACCAAGAACGGATAGAACTCTTGGACCTCGTGTGCAATAAATCCAATATCTTGTCTACCAGTGGCTTTAAACTTGTACGTCACGGGGTTCAGGCTATCCACATTAAACGACGTATTCAGCGGAACAACCTCATCTTTGGCCCTGTAATCAGAAGTGGCATTGTAAGAGAACGCTTGGACTTGTCCACTTACATCCAACGTGGCTTGTGGATTTCGAGTGTTGATTCCGACAAACCCTTGACCTGCTCCCGGCCACAAGACAATGCGATCGTTGTTTATAAATCCATTCTCGTTTTCAATACCAATTGTCATTAAACCGCGTTCGTCTGTTGAGGTTGGAGTATATGCGGATTTTTCATACAACTGTGAAACGTCTGATTGACTTAACTCGTTGTTGAATAAATTCACATAACACAACCCACCTCGGAACCCTTTTGCTATCGTTCCTGTAGTTTGACCAAATCTCATTCCAATGAGTAACAAATTATACGAGCTTATTGCGGTTGAGGTGGTGCTAGCTTGTAAAGAACCATTTAAATATATTTTCGATTGCGTTGTTAAAGAATTGTATGTGAATACAACATGATGCCATGTATTTATGATTACGCTTGAAGCTGCAGTTTGTGTGATCACAGTACCACTGCCTGTCAACATTGTGAAATTCTGAGTATTGCCATCGATTGCCATCTCAGCGGTAATTGGGGCTCCTCCACTCTGCGATGATAATGACGCAATTGTTATATATTTATTAAATACTGAAACAAGTGTTGGGTAAAACCATAAGCTGAGTGAAAAAGTAGAAGAATAACTTACGTCTGCTTGCAAATAGTTTATACGTGTAGCACTGGCATCAAACACGTTTGTCTGGTTGAATGATATGCAGTACGCTGGATTGAAACCGGATGGTTTAGTACCCGGGGTAACAAGCCAATTCAAAGATGAATCGGAGGGTTGTATTTTCAGTGTGTTTGTCGCTGTTCCTGTGCTTGCGAATGTTGCCGTGTTACTCCAGGTTGTCGGGACATTGGTAGATAAATCCCATTTGTAAATGGATGAAACAGTATTTGTAGTATTGTCCTGGTACTGCACGTATGCATAATCTTTGGTAATGCTGTTAGGTCCCTTGAAGACGAGCGAAGACGTGCCTCCTGCGTTGGCGTGCTCCAAAATCAGTGTTCCACTCGTATCGGACGCGACCGTGCCTATACCTTCGAAGATACGCATTTGCCCACTCACATCAAGAGCCTGTTGCGGTGTCTTTGTATTGACGCCCACGAACCCTCGACCGCCCGAGGGGAACAGTGAAACGCGGTCGGCTTGTGTTGTATATGCACCAGCACCTGCATCATTTTCAATGCCGATCGTCATGAGTCCAAAGTGATAGCCAGTGGAACCCGCCGAGTTTTCTTCGTATTGGATGTATCCGTATTCGAAGGGATCGTTGACCGATTTGAAGAGGATGGACGAAGACCCGGATGGGTCGCCGTGAAGCAGCGTGAGGGTACCTGAATTGGCAGTGGCTTTTGATCCGATGGGTTCGTAAATCACGGAAGCCCCGTTGGCGAGGAAGCCGCTGCTTATATCCAATGTGTAAAAAATGTTGGTATTCAGCTGGTAAATCTCTGCTTCATTCAATACCTTGTCGGTGTACCATCGGAACTCATCGAGGTTTCCAGGATATTCGTAATTCGTAGTGCTAACATATGGATATGCAATGTTTGCATTTGCCCGATCTGAGTTTGGAACCGGTGTTGTTATGTTATCAACTTGAGAGATTGCTCCATTTACATATATGTAAGAGATAGTTGGTGTAATTACCCAAACAATGTGGTTCCACCCTGTGTTGGTCAAGGTGTAAGGGACGATTGGAGCAGTTAGTGTTGTAAAACAAGTTGCTGATCCACTTGTTAAAACAGGGTAAACAACACCGTTTCCAGATATGTCGAGTGCGATTGTGTTACTTTCGGGTGTTTGACCAGTAAGTGAGTAATCCGAAAATTCGAAAATACGATACCTTGTTGTTGGAGCTAATGTATAATTTACCCACAATGAAAATGACATTGTATTAGTCACTGGAATCGGTGTTGCACTTAAAATTTTCATACCATTGTTTACTGCTTTATCATTTTTTAAACTTGCAGTTCCATATTTTCGAATGGATGTGTCAATCATCCCAGTGCCCAAAACCCCATTATTATTTAAAGACCCGTCGTAGGTGCCGGGCTTGGCCAAGTTTTGAACCTGGGTTCCATTATTGATGGACGTGTCGAAACTGTAGTAAATGGTGAGCGATGGATCGTTGTAAAAATTGGGTTTGTTCACGGATACGTAGTAGTTGGTATCATTTCCGATTTTCACTCCGTTCGTAGTCAATGTTGTCCCGGCGGATCCGCCAACTACCTGGGCTCCATCGATCAAAATCGTTCCTCCACCGGTTACATTGATCGATCCACCATTGGTTACTGCGATGGTTCCCGTTGTATTCACAGTTCCGCGGAACAAGCTCTCTCCACTCACATCGAGGGCGTATTGGGATGAGATGTCTTTATTGATTGCCACTGATCTGTTTCTTAATGCTGATGTTAGAGAAAGATTTTGATTCATTGAAACGTCCCCTGCGAACAAGGATCTGTTCGTTACAAAGAACGATTGATTGACAGACAAATCCGAATTGATCGTGAGATTGTTGCGGAACAAACTCTCTCCACTCACATCGAGGGCGTATTGGGATGAGATGTCTTTATTGATTGCGACGGAATTGTTTCGCGTTGGCGTATTGATCGTGAGATTGTTGCGGAACAAACTGTCTCCACTCACGTCGAAAAAAAAGTTTAAGGAGGGGTCTTTGTTTACTGTTACATATTTTGAGCCCGATCCTAATTTGATGTTTCCACCAATCTTTAACGTTGTATTCACTGTATCGGTTGAATTTCCGATATTTATTGTGCTATTTGCGGGTACTAATGTACCCATGTTTAATGTTGTAGTTGCAGCGGTCGCATACAAGTTCGCTGTACCCGTTGCTATGATTGTACCGGTTGTAAGACTTGTACTTGCACTAATTGTAGTTGCAGTAATTGCGGCGGCGGTAGTTGCACCGGTTACTCGAAATGTTCCCGAGACATCCAAGTTGTATGATGGGGTTAATGTGTTTACTCCTACGTAGCCTGAGCCGCCGGCGGCGTACAAAGAGATTTTATCCGCGGTTGCTGCTGCCGTGGGGTCGTTTTCGATTCCGATGGTTAAGAGACCCGCGTTCGTAGTAGCCCCTGAAAAGTCTTGGTACTTTATGTATGCATAGTCGCCATTGCTCGTCGTGGATGGACTCGTGAACATGATCGAGGAACACCCTGATGCGTCTCCGTGCTGTAATGTCAGTGTTGCCACGCTTGTATTGCTTGTTACGTTGGATCCTGTGGCTTCATAGATCCTCATTTGACCGTTAATATCGAGTTCGTATCCAGCTGTTGTTGTCGGGGGTGCACCGAATTTTGCGGTGCCTGTAACCGCCAGATTATTATTGAATGACGCGTCTCCTCCTACAAACAATTTGCTATTCATTGAAACATCCGACTGAGTAATGATTGTCGATCCTCTCAGTGTCAATGCTCCGCCAGCAGAAATGTCCACGGTTGTTGCTGCTGCTCCTGCTAAATTCACGATTTTGATTGCTTCTGTTTTTCCAATCGTTATGGTTTGTGTCGATGTTGTTCCACTTGCAATCTTTACGTTTCCTGCTGCTGTGTCGCTGTTTGCAATATTCAAAATCGATGAAGAATCATTTGCTCCCGTCATTATGTTGAGTATACCATTTGAGGTTGTGAATGCCCCTGTCGCAATATTGACATTGGCGGTTTTGGCTCCAGTTATCAGATTTGCTGCGACTCCTTGACTATTATTAATAGTTAATACGTTCGTTGAATTGATGTTCATTATCGACCCCGATATATTCATTGTCGTAGTTGTTCCACCGATTCGCATGTTTTTTACACCCGTTGTTCCTGTTCCGATATTGATTGTTCCTGTACGAGCGGTTCCGGTACCGATATTCAGTGTTTCTGCGGACGTTGTGTCATTGGTTGCGATGTTGATGGTGGAGCCTGAGTCTCTTGTTCCCGTTGCGATGTTCAATACGGATGTGTTGCTAGCGTTTCCTGAAAACGCGTTTATGGTTGAATTGGATGTGGTGCCTGATCCAAGATTGAATGTTCCGGCGGTTCTGTTACCCGTGACTATATTTATACTTCCACTATACGAAGTATTTAATGTGAGATCTCCGCTTCCTGATATGTTTATAGATCCACCCCCAATGGTTGTGCTTGCACTTGAACTGCCGTTCGTATTTATATTTACGGCTCCAGTTCCACCGGATCGAACTCCCGTACCAATATTGAGGACACCGGTTTGCGTGGTTGCAATGTCCATTTGTCCATTTATTACTGTTGGTTCGATCTTGTTTACGGTGAGCGTGTTGCTTACGTTGAGTATGCTGCTTACATTTGCATTGCCACTCACATCCAACGTGGCTTGCGGGTTCTGAGTGTTGATTCCGACAAGCCCTTGGCCTGCTCCTGGCCACAACGCAATGCGGTCGTTATTTACGTATCCACTCTCATTTTCAATGCCGATTGTCAGTAAACCACGGTCTTCGGTTGAGGTTGGAGTATATGCGGATTTTTCATACAACTGTGAAACGTCTGATTGACTTAACTCATTGTTGAATAAATTCACATAACACAACCCTCCTCGGAACCCTTTTGCAGCACTTCCTGTAGTTTGACCAAATCTCATTCCAATGGTTAACCAATTATAAGTGTTTATTGCGGTTGAGGTGGTGCTACCTTGTAAAGAATTATTTAAATATAGTTTTGATTGTCTTGTTATTGAATTATATGTGAATACAAGATGATGCCATGTATTTACGATTACACTTGAATTGCCAGTTTGTATGATCGCAACACCATTGTTAGCCAAAAGTGCGAGATTCTGTGTGTTGCCATCGATTGCGATCTCAGCAGAATATCCTGCTACACCCTGCGATAACGCCGCAACTGTTATATATTTATTAAATACTGAAACCAATGTCGGGTAAAACCATAAACTGAGTGAAAAAGTAGAAGAATAACTTACATCTGTTTCCAAATAGTTTATACGCGTAGCACTGGCATCAAACACGTTTGTCTGGTTGAATGATATGCAGTATGCTGGATTGAAACCGGATGGTTTAGTACCCGGGGTAACAAGCCAATTCAAAGATGAATCGGAGGGTTGTATTTTTAGTGTGTTTGTCGCTTTTCCTGTGCTTGCAAATGTCGCAGTGTTACTCCAGGTTGTAGGCTCATTGGTAGATAAATCCCATTTGTAAGTGGATGAAACACTATCTGTAGTATTGTCTTGGTACTGTACGTACGCGTAATCTTTGGTAACGCTGTTAGGTCCCTTGAAGACGAGCGAAGATGTCCCTCCTGCGTTGGCGTGTTCCAAAATCAGTGTTCCGCTGGTATCGGACGCGGCTGTGCCGACGCCTTCGTAGATCCGCATTTGTCCACTGACATCGAGCGATTGTTGTGGCGTAAGTGTGTTTACTCCTACGTAACCTAAGCCTCCAGCGGCGTACAAGGAGATTTTATCCGCGGTTGTTGTTGCAGTTGGATCGTTTTCGATACCAATGGTTAAGAGACCTGTATTCGTAGTGGCTCCTGAACCGTCTTGGTACTTTATGTATGCATAGTCTCCGTTGCTGGTCGTGGATGGACTCGTGAACATAATCGAGGATGTGCCGTTTGCGTCTCCGTGCTCTAATGTGAGTGTTGCCACGCTTGTATTGCCTGTTATATTGGACCCAGTGGCTTCATAGATCCTCATTTGACCGTTGATATCGAGTTCGTATCCGGCAGTTGATGTGGGAGGTGCACCGAATCTTGCTGTGCCTGTCACTGTGAGATTCTTGTTCAAAGACACATCTTTTGCAACGATTAAATTTTGTGCGATTCCGACACCTCCATCAACGATTAAGGCACCGGTTGTGCTATTCGTTGCTTGCGTAGTATTTAAAAGTTTTAAAGAACCTGATTCTATATTACCATCGCTTGTTCCACTATAAAATTTATGTATGTTACTAGCATTCGCTGTCTGATACCTAAGTGTCATTGTATTGATACCAAATCCAAAAAAATTTGTAGCATTTGCAGGATTATCCTCCGTACTATTGTCATTCAAAACCAATTTTTTATTATTTATGCTATTCGCGACAGAAATTAAGTTGCCAACATTTAATTTCCCCGATACATTCATTGTCCCTGAGACATCTAATGCGAACTGCGATGAAATGTCTTTGTTAATTGCGACTGAATTGGTTCCTGATCCGAGTTTTACATTCCTGTTAAGAGACATGTCATTGGAGAACGCGGTTGATCCAGTGAACGAGATACTGGATCCTCTCAGCGACAGTGCTCCTGCGGCCGAGATGTCCACAGTTGTGGCGAGTCCATTCACGATTTTGATTGCTTCAGTTCTTCCGATGGTTATTGTTCCGGTCGAGCCGGATCCATTCATGATTGACACACTGCCTGTAGTTTGTACACCACTTGCTAAAGCAACTTGGATGCTGTCTACAGTATTGTCGCTGGGAAGGCGTCCTGCGTAAAACTGGCCATCTCCGGTATCCTTTATTCTCACGCTTGCACCCGATAAATATGCTGTCCCAGTTACACTGATACTTATTGTTGACCCCCATATGTTCATTGTCGTGTTTGTTCCGCCGATCGTAACTGTTTTTGTACCAGTGTTCCCTGTGCCAATATTGATTGTCCCTGTTCGATTGGCTCCTGTACCGATACTGAGCGTTTCTGCGGACGATGTGTTGTTTGCAATATTGATGGCGGAGCCTGAGTCTCTTGTTCCCGTTGCTATGTTCAATACGGATGTGTTGCTAGCGTTTCCTGAAAACGCGTTGATTGTACCACCAGTAAGGTCTCCTCTTGCGATATTAAACGATCCGCTTGATGTTGTGGCGGGTCCCAGGTTAAGTATGCCACCACTAATCGTTGTACCAAGGTTAAGTGTTCCACCTGGTGTAGGATTTATATTTATAAATGAAGTTGACGATGTTCCGAGGTTAATCGTCTGACCCCGTAGTTCAGTAGTACTACTAGCAGCATTGCTTCCTATCTGAATGGTTTTCGCACCCGTTGTACCAGTACCAATATTGATTGCTCCTGTTCGATCTCCGGTGCCAATATTGAGAGTACCGTTTGTTTGTGTGGTTGCAATGTCCATTTGTGATGCTACGTTTGAAACATCGATCTTGTTCACAGTGAGTGAGGTGCTAATATTCGTTGTTCCTAACACATCCAAGTTGAATGTGGGCGTCTTTGTATTCACGCCAACAAAGCCAGAGCCGGCGGCGGCATACAAGGAGATGCGGTCCGCGGAATTTCCTGAACCACTGTCGTTTTCGACACCAATCGTTAGAAGGCCTTTCTCTGAGGTGCCACCAACATTTTCCTGATATTGTATGTAACCATAATCGTTACCAGAGTTGTTGGTCGATCTGAAAACGATCGAGGATGCTCCAGATGCATCGCTGTGCTGAAGTACAAGAGACCCCGTTGTGGCGGATGCAAGCGAACCCGATGGCTCCAGAATCAGCAGTTTGGAAGATGAAATATTTCCTCCGACTGTTACATTGGAGTTCAATGACACGTCACCGCTTACGGACAATTTGCTATTCATTGACACATCGGATACTGCGATGATTTTGGATCCTCCTCTCAGTGTCAATGTTCCTGCCGCCGAGATGTCCACGGTGGTCGCGGCTGAATTCACGATTTTGATTGCATCGCCTCTTCCAATGGTTGTTGTGCCGGTTGAAGAAGCACCCGTTGCGATTTTCAATGCTCCTGCATTTGATGTTCCGTTTCCAATATTCATTGTATGACTTGCATTATTATCACCATTACCGATCTCGATGGATCCTGAGTTTCGGGTTGATGACGCGATTTGTAACGTACCTGAACTTTGATTATGGGAATACTGGTGTGTTCCGGCTGACATATTCTCTGCAAATCTTATGTCACCTGTTGTGTTTAAACTAGAAAACACGGCGGTTCCTGATTTCACTTGAATACGACTCCCACTAATATCAAAATTGCCGATCGTGTTTGTGTTTGACGCGTTTCCGATTTTGATTGTTCCGGTTCTTGCTGCGTCTGTACCAATATTGAGAATACCACTAGTTTGTGTGGTTGCGATGTCCATTTGTGTGGTTATTGCAGTTGGTTCGATCTTGTTGACTGTAAGGGTATTACTGATATTCGTTGTTCCTGACACATCCAAGTTGAATGTAGGTTTCTGTGTGTTTACGCCTACGTATCCGGAGCCGCCTGCGGCGTACAAAGAGATTTTATCCGCGGTTGCTGCTGCCGTGGGATCGTTTTCGATTCCGATGGTTAAGAGACCTGTATTCGTAGTGGCTCCTGAACCGTCTTGGTATTTTATGTATGCATAGTTTCCGTTGCTGGTCGTGGATGGACTCGTGAACATAATCGAGGAACATCCGGATGCGTCTCCGTGCTCTAATGTGAGTGTTGCCACGCTTGTATTGCCTGTTATATTGGACCCAGTGGCTTCGTAGATCCTCATTTGACCGTTGATATCGAGTTCGTATCCAGCTGTTGTTGTCGGGGGTGCACCGAATCTTGCAGAGCCTGCGAGTGCCAGATTATTATTGAATGACGCGTCTCCTCCTACAAACAATTTCGAATTTAACGATGCGTCTCCCACCAAATTTGTGGTTGTGTTTACAAACAGTTTTGAATTCAACGACGCGTCTCCTCCTACAAACAATTTCGAATTCATTGAAACATCTCCCACCAAATTTGTAGTGGTGTTTACAAACAGTGTCGAATTCAATGATGCGTCCCCTCCTACAAACAATTTCGAATTTAACGATGCGTCTCCTCTTACAAACAGTTTTGAATTCAACGATGCGTCTCCTCCTACAAACAATTTCGAATTTAACGATGCGTCTCCCACCAAATTTGTGGTTGTGTTTACAAACAGTTTTGAATTCAACGATGCGTCTCCTCCTACAAACAGTTTCGAATTTAACGATGCGTCTCCAACCAAATTTGTGGTTGTGTTTACAAACAGTTTTGAATTCAACGATGCGTCTCCTCCTACAAACAGTTTCGAATTCAACGATGCGTCTCCCACCAAATTTGTAGTCGTGTTTACAAACAGCTTTGAATTCAACGATGCGTCTCCTCCTACAAACAGTTTCGAATTTAACGATGCGTCTCCAACCAAATTTGTGGTTGTGTTTACAAACAGTTTCGAATTCAACGATGCGTCTCCTCCTACAAACAATTTCGAATTTAACGATGCGTCTCCTCTTACAAACAGTTTTGAATTCAACGATGCGTCTCCTCCTACAAACAGTTTCGAATTCATTGAAACATCTCCCACCAAATTTGTAGTCGTGTTTACAAACAGCTTTGAATTCAACGATGCGTCTCCTCCTACAAACAATTTCGAATTCATTGAAACATCTCCCACCAAATTTGTAGTGGTGTTTACAAACAGCTTTGAATTCAACGATGCGTCTCCTCCTACAAACAGTTTCGAATTCAACGATGCGTCTCCCACCAAATTTGTAGTGGTGTTTACAAACAGCTTTGAATTCAACGATGCGTCTGCTCCTACAAACAATTTCGAATTCATTGAAACATCTCCCACCAAATTTGTGGTTGTGTTTACAAACAGTTTCGAGTTCAACGAAACATCGTCCGATATGCCTAGCTTGCCATTGATCGAAACATCTGCAATTGTAGCGACTTTTGACCGAAACAACGTTATACCGCTTACATCGAGTGCGAATGCAGATGAGATGTCTTTATTGATTGCAACCGAGTTGTTTCCTGATCCAAGTTTTACATTCTGGTTAAGAGACATGTCGTTCGAAAACACTGATTTCCCGCTCACATTCATCGTGCCACTTACATCCAAGTTGAATGTGGGCGTCTTTGTATTTACACCGACAAAGCCAGAGCCTGCTGCGGCAAACAATGAAATCCGGTCTGCAGATGTTCCTGAACCACTGTCGTTTTCGACACCAATCGTTAGAAGGCCTTTCTCTGAGGTGCCACCAACATTTTCCTGATATTGTATGTAACCATAATCGCTGCCTGAATTGTTGGTTGATCTGAAAACGATCGAGGATGCTCCAGATACATCGCTGTGCTGAAGTACAAGAGACCCAGTTGTGGCGGACGCAAGCGAACCCGATGGCTCCAGAATCAGCAGTTTTGCCGCATTGTTCGTATACATGGAAGTGTTGGTGGTCGTTGAGCCAACCGTTAAATTGCCAAAAACATTTGCCATACCACCCACGGTTAAATTTTCTGAAACACCGATCGATGTTGATCCGATGCCTTGTGTGCTCAGAATGTTATTGCTTCCGAACAATCTCAGATTTACTATAGAAAAACGGGATGCATACGGTGTAGAACAGATCGATCTTACAACAAAAGCATATTTTGAATAAAACGCGGTGTTCGTGGTAATATTGAAGGAATTATAACCACTTACTATCGAAGCGGCAGTACGATTATTATATGACGCACTCAAATCAAAACTGTATATATTATTCCAATTCGATCCGTCATTGCTTCCCAACATGGAACCTTGCACTGGAAACCGGGAGGTCGAATAACTAAAGCTTACTAAATTTATCTGATACGGCATGTCAAGATGAAATCGATATCCTGGATATGCGGTTCCGACTACATCCGAAATGGTATCTGAAAAGCTCCATACATTGATGCTTGGATCTCCGACTATAGTAGTATATCCATAAGGCGTGTTTAGAATCCCTGTGTAAGCATTGTATGCAAATTTTGCATCTGTAGGTTCAGAAGAATTGTACGCATAATATGTGCCGTGTCCTTCGATATCGGTGACATTGGCAGTCATTGAGTCAGGTGGTTGTTGCAATCCGATTCCGATTGTTTTAATTGTATTGCTCGAAACTGAAATATTTCCTCCGACTGTTACATTGGAGTTCAAAGATGTGTCCCCTTGAACGGATAATTTGGCATTCATTGACACATCGGATACTGCGATGATTTTGGATCCTCCTCTCAGTGTGAGTGCTCCTGCGGCCGAGATGTCTACGGTGGTCGATGTGCCATTTACGATTTTGATTGCATCGCCTCTTCCAATATATGTGGTGATCTGTGATGATGAGCCGTTTGCGACATTGACTGTTCCACCCGTAGAAGTAGTTGCGGATGCGATGCCGATGGTGCCATTTGTCGTAATGTCTCGCCCTAAAGTGATCGTGGCTGCACCGGTGTTGTTTCCAAGCTCGAGGACAGATGACGCCTGGATTAGTGTGGTTCCGCCTTTAATTGTGGTTGTTCCTGCACTTGTTGAGCCGACGTCGATTGTCTTTGATGTGGTTCCAGTACCGATATTGATTGCTCCGGTTCTTGTAGTTAATGTGCCTATGTTCAGTGCACCGCCTGATTGTGTGGTTGCGATGTCCATTTGTGATGCTACGTTTGAAGCATCGATCTTGTTGACTGTCAGGGTATTACTGATATTCGTTGTTCCTGACACATCCAAGTTGTATGTGGGGGTCTGAGTGTTTACTCCTACGTAACCTAAGCCTCCAGCGGCGTACAAGGAGATTTTATCCGCGGTTGTTGTTGCAGTTGGATCGTTTTCGATACCAATGGTTAAGAGACCTGTATTCGTAGTGGCTCCTGAACCGTCTTGGTATTTTATGTATGCATAGTCTCCGTTGCTTGTCGTGGATGGACTCGTGAACATGATCGAGGAAGTGCCGCTTGCGTTTCCGTGCTCTAATGTCAGTGTTGCCACACTTGTGTTTGTAGTTACGTCGGATCCAGTGGCTTCGTAGATCCTCATTTGACCGTTTATATCGAGTTCGTATCCGGCAGTTGATGTGGGAGGTGCACCGAATCTTGCTGTGCCTGTCACTGTGAGATTCTTGTTCAAAGACACATCATCCGATACGCTTAGTTTGCCATTAATCGAAACGTCTGCAACTGTACTGACTTTTGATCGAAACAATGTTGCACCGCTTACATCGAGTGCAAACTCAGATGAAATGCCTTTGTTGATGGCAATTGAGTTGTTTCCTGACCCAAGTTTTACGTTCTGGTTAAGAGACATGTCGGAGCCAAATGTGGTTGATCCATTGAATGTGATCGTGGATCCTCTCATAGTAAGTGCCCCGACAGCTGAGATGTCAACAGTCGTTGCTGTTCCGTTTACGATTTTGATTGCATCGCCTCTTCCAATCGTTATGGTTCCGGTTGACCCGGAACCATCCATGACTCTTACACTGCCATTCGTTTGTACACCGCTTGCTAAAGCGACTTGGATGCTGTCTACAGTATTGTCGCCTGGAAGGCGTCCTGCGTAAAACTGGCCATCTCCGGTATCCTTTATTCTCACGTTTGTACCCGATAAATATGCTGTCCCAGTTGAATTGATATTCATTGTTGACCCTGATATGTTCATTGTCGTGTTTGTTCCGCCGATCGAAACTGTTTTTGTACCAGTGTTCCCTGTGCCGATATTGATTGGTCCTGCACGACTTGTACCGGTACCGATATTCAGTGTTTCTGCGGACGTGGTGTTATTGGTTGCAATGTTGATGGTGGAGCCGGAGTCTCTTGTTCCCGTTGCGATGTTCAATACGGATGTGTTGCTAGCGTTTCCACTCAAAAAGTTTGTTGTTGTATTGAATAAGGTTCCATTGAATGCGTTTGTTGTAGAATTAGTGAATGCTCCCGAAAACACGTTTGTTGTAGCCATAGTTGTATCCCCGGATCCAAGACTGAATATTCCGGTATTTCTTGTGCCGGTTGCGATGTTCAGTACGGAGTTGTTGGTCGCGTTTCCTGAAAACGCGTTGATTGTACCACCACTCAGATCGCCTCTTGCTATATTAAACGTCGATGCACTTGTTGCTACGGTTGGTCCCAATGAAATAGTACCGCCACTAATCGTTGTACCAAGGTTAAGTGTTCCGGTAAGTGTTGGATTTATATTGATAGATGATGAAGTTGACGATGTTCCGAGGTTAATGGTCTGACCCCGTAGTTCAGTAGTACTATTCGCAGCATTGCCACCTATTTGAATGGTTTTCGCCCCCGTTGTACCAGTACCAATGTTAATATTTGCGGTTCTTCCTGTGTCTGTACCGATATTGAGAATACCACTTGTTTGATTGGTTGCGATGTCCATTTGTGATGCTACGTTTGAAGCATCGATCTTGTTTACTGTGAGTGTGCTGCTGATATTCGTTGTTCCTGACACATCCAAGTTGAATGTGGGTGTCAGTGTGTTTACGCCTACGTAACCTAAGCCTCCGGCGGCGTACAACGATATTTTATCCGCGGTTGCTGTTGCGGTGGGATCGTTTTCGATTCCGATGGTTAAGAGACCTGTATTCGTAGTGGCCCCTGAATTGTCTTGGTATTTTATGTACCCATAGTCTCCATTGCTGGTCGTCGATGGACTCGTGAACATGATCGAGGATGTGCCGTTTGCGTCTCCGTGCTGTAATGTCAGTGTTCCCACGCTTGTATTCGTTGTTACATTGGACCCAGTGGCTTCGTAGATCCTCATTTGTCCGTTGATATCGAGTTCGTATCCGGCTGTGGTTGCAGGAGGTGCACCGAATCTTGCTATGCCTGTCACTGTGAGATTCTTGTTCAAAGACACATCATCCGATACGCTTAGTTTGCCATTAATCGAAACGTCTGCAACTGTACTGACTTTTGACCGAAACAATGTTGCACCGCTTACATCGAGTGCGAACTCAGATGAGATCCCTTTGTTTATGGCCACTGATCTGTTTTGTGTTGCGGATGTGAGAGAAAGATTTTGACTCATGGAGACATCCCCGTTAAACACCGATCGATTCGTTACAAAGAGCGATTGATTCACTGATAAATCTTTGGTCACGTATACATTCTTGTTAAAAGATGCGTCGCCGTTAATAAACAAATGGCCATTGCTTTTCGTCGACAATGTACCAAAGACCTCCAAGTCGCTTCCGCCACTCACTCCAATCAGTGTTTTGTTTCCACCGATCGTACTGGATCCGATAAACTGAAGACGATTGCTTATATCGGTCACCGTGTTTTCATAACTGACTCCGATCGTCGACAATCCTGCAAATGTGTCGTAATTCATGAAAGTGGATGACTGCCCTGCGAAAATGTCGAACCCAGTTGACCCGATCTGTAAAGCCGTAACAGAGCCATCTCCTGAATTCGATTTGACCTGAATCTTCGACGCTTTTTGTACAATCAGATTCCCCGCACTTATGTCAAGAAACCCCTGGATATAGGATTGTTTAAATTTATTTGAGTTCGGCGTTTCTCCCCATGACATTTTTTTTATTATAAATTATAGATATGTTAAAAAAAATGAAGTTAAAGCGTAAAAGCAGACAGCTCACTCACTCAGTCGAAGTCTTTTTTGCTTTTACCACTGAATAATCGTTCCTGCATACGCGTATATATTTGATTGCACCGAGAGAGAACCACTTATATCGAGATTGCTCGAGACTTTGGCACTTCCCGCTACATCTAACGTGTAACTACTGTTTACACTGCTTGTTCCTAAACCAAGCTTCGATATAAATGCATTGCCATTAATATCCATTTGCGAGTTGGCGATGTAGTTGTCCACTGTCTTGTTCACATAGAGACCCGTTGCCAAGATCTTGGTATCAACCACTTGGGTGGTTGCAGTGGTTGTTGTCGGGTTTCGTTCAACGCGGCGGTTTAAACTCGTGTCGAGCAGTTGGATATCTTTTATATTTACCAAATCCGTCGTGATTGTGTAATCGGCAGATACGCCAACCACAGCATTCGGTTTCAATACTACAAATCCTTGGGTCAATCCGGAAGAAGCTAAGCTCAATCCAGAGACGTCCAGATTGACACGATTCCCGCTTTTCTGAGATTTGAACAAGAATCCGTTCATTTGTCCGTTTACCAAAAAATAACCGGCATTGTCTACATTATCGTCTCGAATATAGATTCCGCTGAAGGCGGATTGGTTCGACCCAGCAGCTTGATCGTTCAACAATATCGTTTTGTTTTTGATCTCTAAATTATTGATACTCGTGTTTACGGTAGTGATGCTTCCGGGCAAAAACAGGTTTCCATTGATTTGAACATTCGAATTTGCATCCCCTAAATACAAATAATTATTTGCCCCGCTTGTTGTTTTGATTGTTATATTTCCTGCATTTGTCCCTCCAATCGTTAGCTGCGATGCGGTTGAGGTGGAATCGATGGTGTTGGTGTATAATGTCTGTACTACCGTTAGAGACTTATTGAATGAGACATCCAGGTTTGTAAACAGTTTCCCTTGGATCGAAACATCAGCAAGTGCGTATAGAGGGGATCTGAAATTGGCGATTCCGTTAACGTCCAAGGCGAATTCAGATGAGATGCCTTTATTGATGGCGATTGATCTGTTTTGTGTTGCGGATGTGAGCGAGAGATTTTGACTCATGGAGACATCTCCGTCGAATACCGATCTGTTTTTTACATAGAGGAAACGATTTACCGAGAGATCATTTCCAATGTATGCATTCTTGTTAAACGAGGCATCTTCGGTTGTAAACAGTTTCCCTTGGATCGAAACATCTGCAAGTGTGTAGAGAGGGGCTCTCATCATTGTGATACCACTCACGTCGAGTGCGAATGCAGATGAGATGTCTTTATTGATTGCAACGGATCTGTTTCTTAATGCGGAGGTGATTGACAGGTTTTGACTCATGGAAACATCCCCATCGAATAACGATCTGTTTTTTACATAGAGGAACCGATTTACTGAGAGATCATTACCAATGTATGCATTCTTGTTGAACGAGACATCTTCGGCTGTAAACAGCTTCCCTTGGATCGAAACGTCAGCAAGTGTGTAGAGAGGGGCTCTCAAGTTGGTTATGCCGCTTACATCGAGTGCGAATTGTGACGATATGTCTTTGTTGATTGACATTGATTTGTTTTGGGTTGCCGACGTGAGTGAGAGGTTTTGATTCACGGAGACATCTCCTTCGAATAACGATCTATTTTTTACATAGAGGAAACGGTTTACCGAGAGATCATTTCCAATGTATGCATTCTGATTAAACGATACATCTTCGGTTACAAACAGATTCCCTTGAATTGAAACATCCGCGAGTGTGTAGAGAGGGGCTCTCATCATTGTGATTCCACTCACGTCCAAGGCGAATGCAGATGAGATGTCTTTATTGATTGAGATGGATTTGTTTTGGTTTGTGGAACTGAGTGAGAGGTTTTGATTCATGGATACATCTCCATCGAGTAACGATCTGTTTTTTACATAGAGGAACCGGTTGATTGAGAGATCATTACCAATATACACATTCTGATTCAATGACACATCTTTGTTTACAAACAGTTTCTCTTGCATTGAAACATCAGCAAGTGTGTACAGATGGGCTCTTAAATTGGTTATACCACTCACGTCTAAGGCGAATGCAGATGATATGTCTTTATTGATTGAGATTGATTTGTTTTGGGTTGCTGATGTAAGAGAAAGGTTTTGATTCATGGAGACATCCCCATCGAATAACGATCTGTTTTTTACATAGAGGAACCGATTTACCGAGAGATCATTACCAATAAATACATTCCGGTTTAATGAGACGTCATTCGTTACAAACAGCTTTCCTTGAATCGAAACATCCGCAAGTGTGTATAAAGGGGCTCTCAAACTGGTTATACCACTAATGTCGAGGGCGAATTCGGATGAGATGCCTTTATTGATTGAGATGGATTTGTTTTGAGTTGTCGATGTGAGTGAGAGGTTTTGATTCATGGAAACATCCCCATCGAATAACGATCTGTTTTTTACATAGAGGAAACGATTTACCGAGAGATCATTTCCAATATACACATTCTGGTTGAATGAGACGTCATTCGTTGTGAAGAGTTTCCCTTGGATTGAAACGTCCGCGAGTGTGTAGAGAGGGGCTCTCAAGTTGGTTATACCACTTACATCGAGGGCGAATGCAGATGAGATGTCTTTATTGATTGAGATTGACTTGTTTTGTGTCGTGGATGTTAACGAAAGATTTTGGCTTAGCGAGACATCGCCGTTGAACAATGATCGATTTTGCACATAGAGGAACCGGTTGACCGAGAGATCATTACCAATGTATGCATTCTTGTTAAATGAAACATCGTTGGTTGTGAAGAGTTTTCCTTGAATTGAAACATCCGCAAGTGTGTAGAGAGGGGCTCTCAACATTGTGAGTCCACTCACATCGAGGGCGAATTCAGATGAGATGCCTTTATTGATTGAGATGGAGTTGTTTTGCGTGGTTGATGTGAGTGACAGATTTTGGCTGAGCGAGACATCTCCATCGAATAGTGACTTGTTTTGTACATAGAGGAATCGGTTGACCGAGAGATCATTGCCAATGTATGCATTCTTGTTAAACGAAACATCTTCGGTTGTAAACAGCTTCCCTTGAATCGAAACGTCAGCAAGTGTGTATACAGGGGCTCTCATCATTGTGATTCCGCTCACATCGAGGGCGAATTCAGATGAGATGCCTTTGTTGATGGCTACGGAGTTGTTTTGCGTGGTTGATGTGAGTGACAGATTTTGGCTGAGTGAAACATCGCCATCGAATAGGGACTTGTTTTTTACATAGAGGAAACGATTTACCGAGAGATCATTTCCAATGTATACATCTTGGTTAAGAGACACATCTTGAGTTGTGAATAGCTTCCCTTGAATTGAAACGTCAGCAAGTGTGTACAGAGGGGCTCTAATCATTGTGATTCCACTCACATCGAGGGCGAATGCAGATGATATGTCTTTATTAATGGCGACTGATCTGTTTCTTAATGTGGATGTGAGTGATAGGTTTTGACTCATGGAAACATCGCCATCGAATAACGATCTGTTTTTTACATAGAGGAACCGGTTGACTGAGAGATCATTGCCAATGTATGCATTCTTGTTAAACGAGACATCTTCGGTGGTAAACAGCTTCCCTTGAATCGAAACATCTGCAAGTGTGTAGAGAGGGGCTCTCATCATTGTGATTCCGCTCACATCGAGGGCGAATGACGACGAAATGTCTTTATTGATGGCGACTGATCTGTTTCTTAATGTGGATGTGAGAGAGAGGTTTTGACTCA
>Ga0208916_10000496_pt1 | contig 18514 bp, 26 predicted proteins | sample DEB19_08_DNA_5_FD_184523 | JGI IMG/M metagenome (GOLD analysis project Ga0208916, IMG submission 184523) | Aqueous microbial communities from the Delaware River and Bay under freshwater to marine salinity gradient to study organic matter... | ecosystem: Environmental > Aquatic > Marine >... | reverse complement strand
AAAAAACCCGCATTGAGCGGGTTCAGTGTTTTACTTTGGCAGATCTGTTTAAATTACTAGCAAACCAACATCGGCAAGCGATAGATTTACATATCCGTGCTGGCATCCAAAATCATCGATATAACTGATTCGCGCTGATATAGTTTTGCCGGTGTATTCAAAACCATCTAAACCAGGCCATCCTTCGTGTAAAGTCACTGTGTCGCCTATTTTGTACTGACGATCATTTAAACGTACCTCGCTGCGTTTCTGGCCGTCTACTATGTGTTTGAAATATTTGCTGACTGTTTTTAGATCGTGATGCATTTTGTTATTCCTTATTTGATTTAATAAAAATATTTGTATTGATCGACTAATGTTGTGTTATTATACAGACTAATTTATTAATTATTTAAATATAAAAATGAACGATATTAAAAGAAAAAATCGCAAGTATAATTTTAATGAAATTACAATATTTCTTAATCGTGCCGATGCCGTGAGAGCAAGATGTGCAGCGCATGTGCTAGCTGCAAAGCATGAATGGAAATTTAAAACCAAGATCAGGGAGACTGATTTGGGTAACTTTGAATTGACTACGACAAGGATAGATAAATGAAAAAAATCACAGATAAAGCAGAAGAAATAGTGTTTGGGGATCGTGAACAAACTTACGGTAATCCAAGCAAGAATCTCGACATGATAGCCGGTCTTTGGAGTGCTTATACTGGCGTTGCATTAAATGCGCACGATGTTTGTCACATGATGATGCTACTTAAAATAGTTAGACTCAAGAACAATACATTGCACGAAGATACTATGATTGATGTTATCGGCTATACTTTACTTAAAGAGCGTATCAATGAAAGCAGCTAAATCTTGGAAGCCACCACAATCAAGCATAAATAACTATAATTTAGTGTGGTCTTACTGTGAATGCACAAAGGAAGAAGCAAATCGCGAGAGAACAAAAATACTTGCTAATTTTGATGAACTTGATTTGAGTTATCGATTGATGGCAGAAAATATTAAAAATAATTTAAAATAACTATTTACGATGAATAATAAATCTGTATAATTATCACATCAGCAGCAGATAATTAACAGGAGAGATAAAATGAAAAAATCAGATTTATATAGAGAATGGGCAAGAGTTCTGGATATGTGCGAAGGGACTGAAGTTCACCCTGGCTACTGTTGGGGCTACGATGGGTTAAAGAATCTATTAAGAGCATACCCGAATTTAGATAAAGATATTGATAAGTATTTTTTTGCAGTCGCAATAGTTGAAGATAAGCCCGTTTTTGTCGGTGACACTTTATACTATATTCCAACAGGAATCCCTTGTATAGTGGAAGATAAGTCTTTTATTAAAGAAAAAATGTTTTCATGGAATCCACCAAAGAAAACCTTTATGCTTAATGACGTTGAATTGCCTTGTGCCACAAATGATAAGGCAAAAAGTAGGTTAACTATATATTGTAAATTTAGTGACATTCAAATTGGAGTAGGTTGCTTTAATTTTGATGGTGAGATGGATTCTAAAAAAGTATTTGATGTGTTAGTTAAAATATTGTCGGAAAATACAAAATTTTAAATATGAGCCAGAATTAACCGGAAACGGTGAATAGTTGCGCAAGTAGTAAGCATGTTACCGCTAAAGGGACTGACGCTAGAGAACAGAACTAGAATGAATACTCTGGGTTTGGCATTTACAGCTAAAAGTATATATCCAAATAAGGCCCAGATATGTTGGAAATAGGAATGCCGCTTAAGCGCAAGGCATGACAGCCGGAGAGACGGCAAATTTAATTAAATTTATGGAGAAATGAAAATGTTTAAATCTTTAGTAGTAGCAGTAGCATTGATGGTGTCAATGGTTGGTGTAGCAAGCGCAACACAATATAATCTCGTCGGTTGGATTGCTGTATCATCAAAAGCAAGTGCTGGATCAACTGATTCAACGATCAATCTTGCGTCAATTGACATTGTCTACGATTATGAATCTAACTGTAATGCAGCCAAGGCATTGTTACAAGCTGGTAACGTAGCGTATTTTGTGGGCAGTAATAAAGACCAATTTGCACACCCAGTGCGTGGATTTTCATCTCTAGTTTGTACAGCTAAGTAATCCTCCGCTTGTTTCCTGGTTCAAGTCTAAAAAAATCAGGGTTAACAATTTTAGGATAAGATGATGAAAATATATGATGAAACTGAAGAAATTGTTACTAAATTAGATTTGTTGTTTTTTGTCGTAGCATGTGGAATGGTTAGCGCGGCATTATATTTTGTGTGGGATTTGTAACTAATTTTAGGTGAATTATGAAATATTTAATTATAATTTTGATACTGTTAAGTGGCTGCGCTAGTCCGCACGATCCTGTGTTAAAGGTTCTTGCAGAAATGGAGCGTAAGAATATCGGATTGCCTGCTGACTTTGACACAAGAATGTATGCGCAACCAGTTGTTGTGCCCGTTGTTGTTCCAATGTACAATTACGGTGGATATGGATATAATCAAGGTTATTATTATGGGTACTAATCAATGAAAGTTAGGCTGACAGTGCTTAGCAATGGGGATTGCGTATCACTTGATAATATCAGATCCGTTAGAATTGTTGATAAAGAAAGTAACAGGCCAAAGATTGAGTTAATTTATACAGACGGAGTGATATTTAACTTTGAGTTTATCAATCTTATTGATGCTGAAACTTTTAGAAATGAGATAGTATCAATTATAAATGAATTTGAGTCTGATATCATAGCTCAAAAAGAGGCAGAGAAGCTTGAGAGTAAAATTCCTTTAACACAAAACACTACTATATCAAAATGATTGACAAAGTGCCGAAAATTGCCGGGAAAAGACCGCAGCCGAAAGGTGGCAGCAGAAAGGGGAAGCCTAACAAGGCTACCGCTCTTATAAAAGAAATGATTGAGGGCGCGCTCCAAGATGTTGGAGGTCAAGCTTATCTTGCTAGACAAGCAGACGAGAATCCGGCAGCATTTATGGGGCTGCTTGGAAAGATACTGCCAAAAGATGTTAATCTTAATGGACATCTAGAGATAGAAAATATAAGCGATGAAGAACTTGATAAAAGGCTGGCTGAAAAATTAGCGATCGCGAAAATAAAATAGAGATTCTCAAGCTCTTAAGTGAGAAGGAGCGTAGAGAGTCTAGGCGCAAAATATATAAGTATTATCCTGATGCTGGAAATCTCCGGCGTGAATTATATCCAAAACATTTAAGCTTTTTCTCTGCTGGTGCAAAATACCGGCAGCGGCTAATGCTTGCCGCCAATCGAGTAGGCAAGACCGAGGGCGTCGGTCTTTATGAACTAACCTGGCATTTAACCGGGGATTATCCTCAATGGTGGGATGGGCGAAAGTTCCCTGGCAAAATAAAAGCATGGGCTGCTGGAGATACAAAGCAGACTGTTAGGGAGATTCTGCAAGATAAATTGCTTGGGCCTGTTGGGCACTGGGGGACAGGATTAATTCCTGGTGATATGATTAGCAAGATAGTAAGGGGAGGAGGTGGAGTCGCAGACTCTGTTGACATGATATATGTAAAACATAAATCTGGAGGAGTTAGCCAGCTAACTTTAAAATCATATGATCAGAGGCGTGAGGCGTTTCAGGGCACGGAACAGGACGTTATTCTTTTGGATGAGGAGCCGCCAGAAGATATATACACAGAATGCCTATTAAGAACCATGACAAACAATGGAATGCTAATGCTAACATTTACCCCGCTAATGGGTATGTCTAGCGTTGTTCTCGCGTTCCTTCCTGGCGGAGAATTACAAGAAAAGCAAGACGGCTCAAAATTTGTTGTAATGGCCACATGGGATGATGTGCCGCATTTAGATGATGCCGTTAAAAAGGAGTTATGGGAATCAATACCGCCATTTCAAAGAGACGCAAGATCAAAAGGAGTTCCTCAGCTTGGATCTGGTGCTATTTATCCTGTCCCAGAGTCAGACATTATAATTAACGATTTCCCTATACCAGATCATTGGCCAAGAGTTTATGGGATGGATGTAGGATGGAATAGAACCGCTGCTGTTTGGGGGGCGGTAGATAATGAAACTCAAACTGTATATTTGCACGCCGAACATTATAGAGGTCAGGCGGAGCCTGTTATTCATGCTGAGGCAGTCAAAAGCCGTGGCGTCTGGATTCCCGGAGTTATTGATCCGGCATCAAGGGGTAGAGGTCAGAAAGATGGTGATCAATTGCTTGACCAATATCAGCAACTTGGATTAGATATAACAACAGCAATTAATGCTCGTGAAGCTGGTATATATGCAGTGTGGCAAAGATTATCAGGCGGAAAATTAAAAGTATTCGCAAGTCTTGGAAGTTGGCGCTCTGAGTTTAGATTATATCGACGTGATGAAAAAGGGAATATTGTAAAAGAAAACGATCATTTGATGGATGCTACAAGGTATTTAATAATGAGTGGTTTGGATATTGCCATAATAAAACCAGAGCCAAAGACTGAGAAAGTTTTTAAACAAGCCGGATGGATGGGATAAAATTGTCTTGATATAAGCATTTACTTGTGGTATAAAGGTTCAGCATAACCTAACGCTTTGGGAGCGCCGGTTGGATAAAATCGTAGAAGATGCTTTAAAGCTTTACAAAAAATCAGTAGAGGCTGATAAGCATAACAAGGAAACTGCGCTTGATGATATCAAGTTTGCGGTTCTTGGTGAGCAATGGGATGAAAAAGATATCGCAGCAAGAAAAGAGGATGGAAGGCCATATTTAACATTTAACAAACTCTCCCCGCACATTCGACAAATTGTCAATGATGCGCGCCAAAACAAACCATCTATTCGCGTTCGTCCAGTAGATGACGATGCAGATCCTGAAACGGCTGAGGTTTTAGCTGGATTAATCCGTAACATCGAACAATCAAGTAATGCAGATATAGCTTACGATACAGCTATAGGACAATCAGTTTCCGGTGGTTTTGGTTACATTCGCGTTAATATCGAATTCGCGCATGATGACACTTTTGATAAAGACATTACTGTTGATCGAGTTCTAAATCAATTCTCTGTATATCCAGATCATAATGCTACAAGTGCTGATGGCTCAGACTGGAATTATTGCTTTATTACAGATCGTATACCAGAAGCCGAGTTTGATGAGAAATATCCCAAAGCTGACAAAACAGGCTGGGATGATGACTCAAGTGAGGTTGGTTTAGAGTCGTTGAATGATGATGGCGTTTGGATTGCAGAATACTGGAAGCGCAAAGAAGTAGCACGAGAAATCTGCCAACTATCAGATGGGACGATAGTTGATGAAGCCATTTATAACGAGCAATATGAAATATATGAATCTCTCGGACTTCAGAAAATCGGTCAGCGTACAGTCAGAAGTCATAAAGTAACGCAATATATTCTATCTGGAACTGAGGTTCTTGAAACTAATGATTGGGCTGGAAAATACATCCCAATAGTACCGATTTACGGCGAGGAAATAGCAGTAGAAGGGAAGCGCTATTTACGTAGTGCCGTACACAATTCAATTGACGCACAGAAAACCTATAATTTCTGGCGTACAGCATCAACAGAATCTGTAAGCGATTCGTCAAAAACGCCATATCTTGGAGAGCAAGGTTCATTTGTTGATGAATATAAATGGGCCAATTCTAATCGTATCAAATACGCTTATCTTGAGTACAAAAAAGGCGGTGCGAGGCCAGAAAAACAACCATTTGCCGGAGTTCCAGCAGGTGCGTTACAAGAAGCAATGAATAGTTCTGATGATATCAAAGCCACGATGGGTCAGTACGATGCTAGCTTGGGCGCGCAAAGCAATGAAACATCTGGACGGGCGATATTAGCAAGGCAACGTGAGGGCGATGTCAGTACATTCCACTTTATTGATAATATGAGTCGTGCTATACGACAAATTGGCAGAATTATTATTGATTTAGTGCCAAGTGTTTATTCTGGCGATCGTGTTGTCCGTGTGCTTGGTGAGGACGGTAAAAAACCTCAAAATGTTAAAATAGGTCAGCAACCTAATCAGCCTGCACAAGAAGGCGAGGGAATGCAAGATCAGGATGGGTTTAACCTATCTCGCGTTTACGATCTATCGATTGGTAAGTACGATATTGCGGTAGATACAGGCCCAAGTTACACAACTAAGCGTGAAGAAGCGGCAACACAAATGACTGAGATGGCTAGAGCATATCCTCAGCTTATGCAGATTGCTGGCGATCTAATGGTTAAAAATTTCGATTGGCCTGGCGCTGATGAACTAGCTAAACGATTAAAGGCTTCATTGCCTCCACAATTGCAAGAAGGCAATCCTGAAATCATGCAAATGCAGCAACAAATGCAGCAGATGCAACAACAGGCAATGCAGGCTGTTCAACAACTCAAAGGTGAGCTTGACCAAACTAAACAAGATAAGAGCCTAGAAGCTGAGAAAATCAAGATACAGGCTTATGATTCCGAAACCAAGAGATTGCAAGCAGTAAGCACAAGCATGACACCTGAGCAAATACAAATGATGATCATGCAAACAATACAGAATTTGTTGCAAACACCTGATATTACACCCGTAGCAGATCAACAAATGCAAATGATTCAACCTGAAATGATGCAACCAATGGAACAACCACAATCAGAAGGATTTAATCAATAATGGAACAAGAAACGACATTACCTGAAGAGACCAGTCAACCTGAAGAAGCTGAATATCAGGAAGAAGTCAATCAGGATGTAACCGCAGAATCAGAAGCTGATGAGTCGCAAGACCAAACTGAAGCGGAAGACGATAGTGAGGAAATTGAATTTAACTCGAAGGCTTACAAGCTGCCAAAAGAGATAGCTTCTGCTGTGAAGGATATGCAGAAAGATTACACCGTAAAAACTCAGGCAGTAGCAGAACAGCGCAAAGCATTTGAGGCGCAAGCTCAATTTCATCAAGAAAACATAAGGGAAGTAGCGCAACTGGAAGCGATTAATTCAAGCTTATCAGAGTTCTCCCAAGTTGACTGGGGTGTTGTGATGCAGCAAGACCCTGCAATGTTTCAACAACTTGTGGCTCAACAAAAGCAACTTGAGGAAAGACGTAACCAGATTCAAGGCGCGTTAAATGCAAAATATCAGAAATCCACTGAGGAACGGCAGCTCCAAGAAGCCAGGCTGGCTCAGGAAAGCGAATCTGAAATTAAGCGTTTAATAAAGGATTGGTCTCCTGATCTAGATAACAAATTGCAGCGTTTTGCAGCAGATCGTTATGGGTTCCCGCGTGATACAATAGGGGAATACAAAAAAGATCCTAAGGTAGCAAAGCTATTGCATGATGCTTATATCGGTCAACAGATCATTCAAAAACAAACAGCAAAGCCGAAGGTTATTCAGGATGCAAACCCAGTTCCGACAGTTGGCGGATCTAATAGTAAAGTACAAAGAGATCCAGCTAAAATGTCGCAAGCCGAATATGCTAAATGGAGAAAACAAGGCTACCAATGATCTAACGCAGTGATGCGCTGATCTTTTAAATTTAACCATACGCTGCGAAGCGATACGGAGAAGAACAAATGGCAAATACATATAAGTTTATAGACATGGTGGCGCGTGAAGCGTTATCAGAATTGCATGAGCAATGCGAATTGCTGGCTACCGTAGATCGTCAGTATGATGATTCTTTCGGCAAGAATGGCGCGAAGATCGGCGATACTTTACGGGTTAGAAATCCTAATCAGTTTAATATCCGTACCGGTAACGCTATGGAAATTAACGCAATCACAGAAACAACGCAAGATGTAACTATGTCAACGCTAAAGGGTGTTGATATGGAATTCAACTATGTTGATTCTTTGTTAAAAACTGATTCACCTAAGGATGTGGCTGCATTCACAAAGCGTTATATCCGTCCAGCTATTAGTAAGCTTATTTCGGTTGTAGAATCAGAGGCGTTGACCTATTACACCAAAGCAACTTACCAACTCGCTGGCACTGCTGGAAGTGCGATTAACTCATTGACCACACCTAACCTGGCACGGGCGAAGCTGAACCAAATGGCTGCGCCTAAGACGGATAGACATGTGCAAATTGACTCTACAACGATGTCCTCATTAGTGGCCGGCGTACCAGCTTACTTCAATCCTGCGACAGCAATAGCTAAACAGTATACAGAAGGCTTTGTTACTCGGACGGCTATGGCTGATTTTCACGAAAATGAGCGCTGCTGGACATTAGCTAATGGCGCCGATGTGGCTGGTGAGATTAACGGCGGCACTTTAACCAGTGGCATTACTACTTTAACTGTCGACGGATTCACGGCGGCACCTGCCGTTGGTTCTGTGTTTACTATCGGTTCAGGTTCTGGCGAAACTGGCGTTTATGCAGTACATCCAGAAACCAAGGTGGCTTACGCGCAATTAAAGCAGTTTACCGTAACATCAGCTACTACGACTAGCATTACATTTACACCAGCAATCATTTACGACACAACAGATCCTCGTCAGAACTGTTCTGGTGCTCCTGCTGATAATGCTGATATAGCTTTCGTTGGCGCATTGTCAACAAGCTACGTTCAGCCAATTATGTATCATAAAGAAGCCTTCCAGTTCGTGAATGCTCCTTTGGAGGTGATGGATGATGCTGATAAGTGTTCAGTCGAAACCAGCGAAGGTATGTCATTGCGAGTTTGGCGTGGTTCTGACATTACAAACAACAGGCGTGTGCTTCGTATAGACATGCTTTATGGTTTTGCTGCGCTAAGGCCTGAATGGGCATGTCGCATGATCGGTTCAGCTAACTAATAAAAGGAGTAATTAACATGACAGCATCAACAGCATTGGAAGTAGTTGATTCGGGACGGGCAGACGGAACTAGGTTACGCGGCAAACATCGCGAAGTTATCCAGAGTGTGGGGGCAACGTATACGCTGTTACCAAAGCATTCAGGTTCATTATGTTTGTTTGATCGCGCGGCGGGTGTAGTTTATACGCTACCGACTCCTGTTGAAGGAATGAGTTTTGAGTTTGCCACCACCGTCACAATTACAAGCAACGCGGCGAAAGTTATTACAGCTACACCAGCTAGCCAATTTATTCTTGGCACCGTATTTGGTTATACTACAGATGCAACTGAGATCGATGGCTTTAGCGCAGATGGATCGACGCATGTCGCAATATCCAGTAACGGATCAACAACTGGTGGCGTAATCGGTGACCGTTATACTTTGGTATATACCGGCAGCGTGTGGTTGGTCGAAGGTAACATCTTTTGCGGTACTTCAACTCCAGCTACACCTTTCGCTACATCGTAATAAACATGCCCCTCTTCGGAGGGGTTTTTGAGGGCATAACATGCGAATATACCACCCTAAACACGGTATTTTATTTACAACAGATCAAGCTGAAATTGACCAGATTATTAATGCTGGCGGCGTTGAGTTTGATGTGAATAATAAGCCATGGATCAAGAAAGAATCCACTGTTGAAAAAGAAGTAGTTCAAGAAAATACTAAGTTTGCAATGAACACACCAAAACGCGGACGACCATTTAAACATGGCAATAACTAATTATACAGAATTACAAGCCGCTGTTGCTGCATGGCATCATAGAGATGTGACGCAAATTCCTGATTTTATTAAACTTGCTGAAGTTAGAATTAATAATATTCTTGCGTCAAGGCTGGCTGAAACAGATGCTTCATTGACTGCTACGGTATTAAGTAGATATATTGCGCTACCCGCTGATTTTGGATCTGTTTATCAGTTATGGCTTACAACTTATGAACCAAGGCGTGAAATTTTATACATACTGCCCGAAGATTTAACTGTATTTGATGATTCTGATGGGCGGCCTTATTTTTATACTATAGATGGTTCTAATATTGCATTTGATAGAGCGGCGGATATTGCTTATACATATACATTAAGATATAAAGCAAGATACAGCATTGCAACAACATCGACTAATGATATATTAACCACTTATCCAGATATTTATCTATTCGGCTCTCTTGTTGAAGCGTGCTTATTTGCTAGGGATGATCCTTCTATCTTTGAACAAAGATTCCAGAGTGCTATAGATAACGCTCAATTATCAGAATCTAGCAACAAAAAATTAGCAAGAATTCGCTCTGACAATGCGCTTATGAGCAGTTCAAGAATGCTAAATATACTTAGTGGAGATTTATAATAATGGCACTAGAAACCGGTACATATATTAATGATCTTGTATCAACAAATCCAACGAGTACCGATGCCAAAAGCCAGGGCGATGATCATATTAGATTATTAAAATCCACTGTTAAAGCAACATTCCCTAATGTTTCCGGCGCTGTAACCCCAACACATACAGAATTGAATCATGTTGATGGTGTAACCAGTGCGATACAGACTCAAATTGACGCAAAGGCACCGATTGCCAGCCCTACATTCACTGGCACTCCTGCTGCGCCAACTGCTACAGTAGGAACTAATACAACACAACTAGCAACCACAGCTTTTGTTGTAGCTACCTCTCTTGTTGCTAATTTGCCTGGTCAAACTGCAAATGCAGGGAAAATAATAACAACAGATGGGACAACAGCTAGTTGGTCTGCCACGCTTGATAATTCCGTTGTTACTCCGGCTACAGGTACGGCATTAGCAACAACAACGGGCACACAGACGCTGACTAATAAAAGTATAGCCGCGCCATTGATTGTTGATAGTTCTGATGTGACGAAGAAGGCATCATTTGTTGCCAGTGGGATAACTACCGCTACAACGCGCACATATACACTTGCTAACAATGATGTAACTATCGACACTCCGGCATGGCGCTTGATAGCTGTTTCCAGTCCTTCCGCAGCGGCTTCACCATTAGCAATGGAAACCACATTTGATTCAACATACGATGATTATATGATCGTAGCTAACTTTCTCCAGGGTGCTGGGTCGGGAGGTTACAACATAACAATGGAATTTAAAATAGGCGGATCATATATCACCAGCAGTTCATATCATTATCACTTAAGCAAATCTAGTAGTGCATCTGCATTATATGCAGGCCACGTTGGAAATCCAGCCACGGCGATAAAGCTTATAGACGCTGATCTTGGATCACAATCAACTCAATCAGCCAACATAATCATAAATCTGTTTAACACTAATTCAACAGCTTTATATAAAAGCGCTACAGTTCACGGAGTTTATCTGCGTGAGAATGGCGAGATTGTAGAGACTCGGGGGGCGTGTGGAATAAGAAACGCAGGGGCTTTGCAGGGCGTTAGATTCCTTAACTCCTCTAGTTTTACAGGAACGTTTAAATTATTTGGGTTAAGGAAAGCTATATAAATGCCTATAGTTAAAGTCCCGAATTGCGGCCAATTAGGAATCATCCAAGATTTGTCTGTACATGAATTACCAATCAATGCTTGGACTGATGCTAATAATGTTCGCTTTCTTGACGGATATATTAATCAAACTTATGGTCATGGTGAGGTTTATGACTCACCGTCCGTTATTCCTTATCATGTTTTACCTATTATTATCGGAAGTGCCAGGTATTGGATATACGCATCGCTTGAGAAAATCTATTGCGTAACCATTACTGCTGGTGCTGCTGTACATACAAATCTAACTAGGCAAACTGCTGGTAATGATGTTAATTATGCCGCTACAGCAAATAGTTGGACTTCAACAGTACTGGGAGGTGTGCCGATATTGAATCCTGGTAATATAGTTGATGTTCCCCAGTTTTGGGGTTTAAACACAGCAAATAACTTTGCTGCATTAACAAACTGGCCCGCAACAACTTACTGTAAGTCACTGCGAGCATATAAGAATTCACTTGTTGCCTTGAATGTTACCAAAGGGTCAACTAATTACCCGTATATGGTTAAATGGTCACATCCTGCCGACCCTGGCGCTGTGCCTAGTTCATGGGATGAAACAGATCCAACAAAGGATGCCGGCGAATTTGATCTAGCCGAAGGATATGATCATATCATCGATGGGTTACAATTAAGGGATTCTTTAATCGTATATAAAGAGGCTTCCGTATGGCGTATTGATTTTACGGGCGGCGCTTATGTTTATCAATCGCGTAAAGTTCTTGGTATGTCCGGTGCTATGAATCGCAACTGCATAGTTGAAATAGACGGTTATCATGTTGTGTTAACTACAAATGACATTGTTGTGCATGATGGTGAACAAGGTGTCTCTGTACTTGATAAGTCCACCAGGCGCTGGCTATTTCAGAATATGGATATTGACGAGGCTTATCAATCATTCGTGTTTAAAAATCCGTTTTTTAATGAAGTATTTATTTGTTATGCTTCAATAGGTGCTGATTATCCTGATTCGGCAATAATTTATAATTACGTAGACAAGACCATCAGTAAACGGGATATGCCTAATATTCATCATGCGAATTTTGGGCAAGTAGACAACACGTTATCAGGCTCTTGGGCTGCCGATGCTGAACCGTGGGATAGTGATTTATCATTATGGGATGGCCCTGATTTAGTACCTAATGCTGCGCGGGTTTTAATGGGCGCGCATGCAACAAAGTTATACATGCTTGATGCTAGTAGCAGTTTTGATGGATCTTTGCCGGATGCTTATGTTGAGCGAAAAGGGTTAGGACTTGATGCAGATGATAGTATTAAATTAATCAAGGGAATTAGACCACGAATTGTTGGTAATACCGGAGATACTGTTATAGTGCAAGTGGCTGGCATGAGCGATCCGTACGAGGAGCCTAATTACACAGCTACTATGACGCATACAATCGGCACAACAATAAGGAATAATTGCCTGGTTTCTGGTCGCTATTTTGCTGTAAAATTCAAGACTGGATCAGCTTATACATGGAGATTAGATAGTTATGATATTGAAGTTGATACTATTGGAAACTGGTAAATGACGCATGAGGATAAATATGAACTTGCTCAAATGGCTAAGGATTCAGGTAAATATGATGGCCTTATTGTAAAAAATGTATACGATCACGGTGTTGGTGGAATAAAACGTAAGCCATCGACTACTTATGCTGTATTCGATCCAGCAAATATTAAATCAGCGATAACGGGCGATTAAATGAGAACGCGCAACCTATCAACTGTGTTTTATTCTCCTGGTGATGTGCCAAGTGATGAGAAAGCAATATCTCGATTCATTGGTAATGAATTATTAAAAATTCAGATAGCGATAACAGCATTATCCGAGGGGCACTTGGATCAGACTCATGTGGCACCAGATAAGCCGCGAGATGGTGATATTAGATTCGCCGATGGCACAAACTGGAATCCTGTAGCAGGTGGGCAGGGTTTCTACGGTTATTACGCTTCAGCATGGCATAAGTTAGGATGAATATCATTCTTCTTAACCAGTCTGATATTGATGTGTTCTGGAGTTATATTGATGTAAAGCTTAATCATGTATTAACTAAGTCAGGATGGGGTGAAAGATACCCTATTGATTCTCTCTATGATGATCTAACTGAAGGTGCTTTGCAATGCTGGATTGTGAGCGATGAGAGAGATATTCACGGTGTTGCTGTAACTCAAGATATAGATTATCCGCTCGGTAAAAGTATGTTGGTATTTCAGCTTGTTGGTGAAAATATGGAAGTTTGGCACAGGCAGTTAAGCGAAAGTTTTGATAAATACGCACAACAGAACGGTATTAGATGGATAGATGCTTGTGCGCGCGCTGGACTTGGTAAGAAATATTTGTCAGAAATAGGATATAAGACATTGAACAATCATTATGTTAAAGAGGTTATATAATGGGCGGAAGCTTATTCGGCGGTAAGACAAAAACAAAGAGCGCAACAAATCCCTGGGAGCCATTCTCAAGTTATATAACAGGTAAAGAGGATGGTGTTACTGGAATACCTAGATCTGCTTATGATATGTATCAGCAAGGCGGATTTAATCCTGATTTACAGGCCGGTAACGATTTTTACACGAATTTTCTTAAACAGCAAGCTACAGACCCAAGACTTAGCGAATTCAGTGATTCTGGTTTTGATATATTGAGAGCTGCTAAGGACGTTGGAACCGGGGCTTATGATACAAATTTCGATCCTGTAAGCTTAGTAAATATGAATAAAGAGCGTTCTAATATGGGCGTTCTTGATCCTACAACAGCATTAAAGGAATTATTGTCAGGTCGTCCAGATAATCAATATCTTGATCAAGTAGCATCATCACTTACAAATAATTTAACAAGAAATACTAATGAAAATGTTATGCCTGGGTTACGTTCTAGCGCTGCTGTATCTGGTCAGTATGGAGGCTCTAGGCAAGGCATAGCCGAGGGTTTGGCAGCATCAAGACTCAATCAAGATATAGCTATGCCTGTTTCTCAAATGTACGCTGGCGCATTAGAGAGCGCAAAGAATCGCATGCAGGGAACGTCGCAGCATCTTAATGATCAAGCTTACAATGCCGCATTTGGTAATGCAAATTTAGGACTGCAAAATAATTCTCAGATGATGCAGAAAAATACACAGAACCTTACCAATAGAATGCAAGCCCTGCCGATAGCACAAGGCGGATTTGGTTTGTTATCTGGTGTAAATGATCTGCAAGGCCAAAATTATCAGAACTATAACACGGCTATGATGATGCCTCAAAACACTAATTGGCAGAACCTTAATAACTACGCAAACCTAATGTATCAGGGCGCTGGTTTGGGCGGAACTAGTAAAGGGACGCAAACATCTTCTCCTGGTATAATACCAGGGATTCTGGGCACTGCGGCTGGAATTGGTGGTATTGCTAGTGGCGTGAGCAAGGCAGGAGGTATTAGTAAACTACTCCAAGGATTTAAATAAGATGAACGGAATAAACTTTGATCCACACGGGCCATTGATGACAAATCCAGTTTATATGAATGAAGTGGGTGGGGGAGGAAGCGGCTTTGCAGATCCAATGACATTGGCGCTACTTGGCGCTAGTGCTGGCTTTCTTGATCCGCAGGGCGGTATGATGGCAGGATTTCAGGGTGCGATGCATGGCTTGAATGCTGGTAATCAGATGAAAGCGCAAGCTGCTCAGGGGCAGATGACTGCGCGTAAATTACAAAAGCAAATTGAGATAGAGAACTATATGAAGTCTTTATCCGAAAAACACGGGAACAATTTACAGGGATTGTTACAAGAAGGCATGACTTCAGGTATACCAGAAGTTATGGAAATTATGTATAAAACTGCTAGTGGACTTAAGGGACAATTTTTAAGAAGCCAGAGCCCATCTGGTGAGGGTGTTTATCAATACGCTAATAATATTGGTCAGGTCACGCCGACTGGCATTCCTCTTCCTCCTGAAAAACTTATGCAGATTAACCGAGGTAGCCAGATTGATTTAGCTAATCCGTTCACAGGAGAGGCTAAAAAGTCTATTGGCGTGGGTATGGCTCCAGGTGAGGCTGCTAGGTTATCTCAGCAAGAGAGACAATTTGGTATGAGTCATGGCTTAGCACAGCAAAATTCGGCGATAGAACGATATAAGGCTATGCAACCAAAATTCGTTGATGGAGCTTTTGTTTATCCACCTAACGCAGAAAATCCGCAAGGCGGAATGATTAAAACTGATTTATTCTCCGCCCCCAAGGGTAGCGACGCTGAAAAAACAAAAATGTCTGATAGAGTGAGAAATACCCTAGGAGACGACACAGAGAAGTTAATCAGGGAGTCTACTGGCAGTATGATAGGTTCGGGTGTTGATACTGTCGCTTCAGTGTTTGGTGGGACAACAAAAGGTGCCGAGGCTAACGCAACACTAAAACTAAGGGCGGCAACATTGGCTGGAAACATGCCAAGATTTGAAGGTCCGCAATCAGATGCTGATAGAAAATATTACTTAGAAATGGCTGGCGATTTGGCGAATCCAAGTAAAACCACGACCGAGAAACTTATGGCGCTTAAGGAATTAAAGAGGATTCATAATATTGCCGAACAAAACGGCGGCATTGTAAAAAACGGCGGCGCAAGTCAAGGTGGGCAAGGTTCTTACCAGGGATTTTCTAGCAGGGAGCTACCATAATGCCAAGATTCGAGGTAACGGGTCCAGACGGCAAGAAATATGAGGTTAATGCTCCAGAGGGGTCAAACAAAGACCACGCTATTGAGTACATTAAAAACACTCATTATTCAACAAAGCAAGACCCATACACAGAAACAGCACAAAAACAATCTGCACTGCAAAACTTACTTGCTGGTGCTGGTGGTGGTATGTATGGCCTTTATCTTGGCGCAAAGCAATTGTTAGGCAAAGCGACACCACAAGAATTAGAAGATCATAAGAAAGCTATGGCAGGATTACGCTCTACCACTGCTGGAACTATTGGTGATATAGGTGGGCAAGTAGCGGCAAGCATACCTGCCGTGTTTATACCTGGAGCTAATACATATGTCGGTGCCGGGTTAATAGGTGCCGGATTAGGAGCATTGCAGCCCACGACCAAAGAAGGGGAGCGCACTAATAATATGATTATGGGCGGTGTTGGTGGTGTGGCAGGGCAAGCAATAGGTGGAGGTATCGGAAAACTATTAAAGCCGGTTCCACGCATAGCAAATGAAAGCAGGGACGCTGCTGTGAAAACTGCGGAAAGATTAGGATTGCAAGTATTACCAGGAGATAGAACCGGAAGTTTAGGATTACATCAAATTGAAGGGGTATTATCAAGGACACCTGGCGGTGCTGGTTTGTTTGACAGAGTAAAAGACGCAAACCAAAGAGTTATCAATTCAACCGCAGCAAAGAGCATAGGCGAGACACTGCTTCCTACAGAACAAGGTCTATCATCGCCAGTAATAGCAAGAGCATCAGAAAGGATAAGTAAAACGTTTAACGAGCTTTCTGCAAAATCAAAAGTTAGTTTAGGCGATGACTTCACAAAGCTGATTGTTAAGCTGCAAACAACTAATGAAAAACTAGGCCCATTTAGAAATCCACAAGTTGATACATTGATAGAGAAAAGCGCGCAGCTTGCACAAATGCGAGATATACCTGGCGACGTATATCAAACGATACGATCAGAGTTAACTAGTAGCGCTGATGATGCTTATAGGGCTGGTAATAGCGCTGCTGGTAAAGCAATGAAGGATATTCGTAACGCTCTTGATACATCAGCAAAAAAAGGATTATCTGAGGCAGATCAGGCAACCTGGGACGCTGTTAGAAGTCAATACGCACACCTTAAAACTTTGGTAAAGGGGAATGTGATAGAAGCAGGGAACGTTAAGCCAAACCTGATAAAAAATGAAATGATCAAATTCAATCCACAAGTTTATAAGTCAGGTAAAAGCAATTCTCCTCTTGCAGATATAGGTAACATTGCGGAAAGCTTTAAACAAATGGTGCCAAATTCTGGAACAGTAGAAAGGGGTGTGGTAAATAACATGATGTTTGGCAATCCTTTAACAGGAGCACCGCTGATGGGATTAGCAAACCTTTACTCTAGGGCGTATCTATCAAACCCAGGTCAGGCATACATGACAAAAGGAATGGTTGATTTATCGCCACAAGTTCAAGCGTTATTAGCAAAAAGCGGTATGTTGTTGGGTGGTGTTGGTGGTTCAAATTTAAATAAATAGGAGTAAATTGCATGTCTACAACTGGAATAGAATTTGATGATGGGAAAAGCACAGATATAGATACAACAACAGACCCGCTTTATACATATATTAGAAAAGCATTAGATCCTAATGCAATAGATACAGCATCAGTTTGGATCTGTAAACGAATAGTTAACGCCACAGGAACATCTAGTTTCGCTAATGGCGTTGATGATTTTTTAAAGCCAGAAAAATGTATGACTCTTGCTAATACACTAGCAGCAACTTACACGAGGTAATAATTATGGGCTGGATTGATGGATTTTTTGAAAATAGATCTGCACTAAAAATACCACAAGTTACTTTATCTGGTGGTACGCCCACAGGTATTGAATACCTTGGTACCCAAATACTCGGAACTGCTGGTGATAAAGCTGGACTGATTTATCAATGGTCTACTGATGTGACTAACACTACACCAGGTGTAGGAGGGATCAAAGCTAACAATGCGGCTGTTGGAAGCATTACGACTTTACGAATATCTGATGCAGAACTTAATGCCAGTGTAGACGTGCAAGCAATTTATGGTCAATGGGTATCGAATGACACTATCACGATATTATCAAATAGTTCTACTGGCAATAAAATCTCAAGATTTACTATAAATGGAGTTCCGTCCAGTACGCCAACAGGTTGGTGGGATATCCCTGTAACTAGCGGTGTCGGTACTTTGCCAAGTAATCTTGAGGAAGTAGCATTACAGCACAGCAAGGCCGGTATTGGATCTGGCTCAGATGGTGACAAAGGTGGTTTTAAATATACATTTAGTTCAACTGTTGAGGCGAATCAAACTACATCACCAGGAAATGGATTTTGCCGCATGAATAATGCTACTCCTGGTTCTGTAACGCAGATAAGCTTTAGTACCACAGATGCTGATAGTTTAGCCCTTGCTGCATTTTTAGCGACTTGGCAAGTCGGCGGAAGAATTAGAAT
>Ga0208916_10000495_pt1 | contig 18547 bp, 24 predicted proteins | sample DEB19_08_DNA_5_FD_184523 | JGI IMG/M metagenome (GOLD analysis project Ga0208916, IMG submission 184523) | Aqueous microbial communities from the Delaware River and Bay under freshwater to marine salinity gradient to study organic matter... | ecosystem: Environmental > Aquatic > Marine >... | reverse complement strand
CGGCAAGCGAGCCTTGCCCGCCCGCACCCAGCTGGCCGCCGTGCCGACCATCGCCCCGGCCGACCATGAGCACCCGCTCGAGGTCGTCGTCGACCGGGTACTGACCGAGGGTGTGGCCTGGATCGGCGCGACGGACGCCCCGAAGATCGCCCTGCTACGCGAGGTCGTGGCCCGCTACGCCGACGCCCGCGACCTCCCCGGCACGCCGGCGAAGGACATCCTCGCCTACGTGAAGACGATCAACGACCTGCTTTCAGACCTTGGGTTCGACCCTGCGGCCCGCTCCCGGCTCGGCCTGGCGGAGGTGAAGACCCTCAGTGCCGCCGAGAAGATCATCGCCCGACGCGCTGCCCGGACCTCCTAGGTTCCCCGACCCTCTCCCCAGAGGGAAGAAGCTGTGGCGGCCCAAGGGGTCCGGGTGGACCCAGGACACCACCGACGGCATCGAGGCCTGCGACCTCATCAGCGCGACCATCCGCCTGACGAAGGGCCCCAAGCGCGGGCAGCTCGTCCGGCTCCGCTGGTGGCAGGGCGACCTGATCTGCGACATTCTCCGCCTCGGCGACGACGCCCGCCGGGTCTACCAGTGCTATGAGGTGTGGGTCGCTCGGAAGAACTCGAAGTCGCTGATCGGCTCCGGGCTCGCCATCGACGGCCTCTTCGACGAGGAAGGCGCCGAGGTCTACTCAGCGGCCGGCGACAAGGACCAGGCGAAGATCGTCTTCAAGGAAGTCCGCACCGCTGTCGAGCTGGACCCGGAGCTGTCCGCCATCCTCAAGTGCTACCGCGACGCCATCGAGTACCCCGCTACCGGGTCGATCTACCGAGCCCTCTCGTCCGACGCCGGCCTCAAGGAAGGCCTCAACCCATCGCGAGTGATCTTCGACGAGCTGCACGTCCAGCCCGACGACGAACTCTGGAACGTGATGAACCAGGGCTCCGACACCCGCCAACATCCCCTCGTCGTGTCCCTTTCCACCTTCGGCAAGATGCACGACCGACACGGCGCCCCCTCGCTCGGGTACCGCGAGTACGAGCGGTGCAAGCGGATCATCTCCGGCGAGGAACACGACCCCACGTTCGGATGCCGGGTGTACGAGACCCCCGACCCCGACTGCGACCACCGCGACCCGAAGAACTGGAAGGCCGCCAACCCCGCCCTCGGCGACTTCCTCCACTCGCGCAACATGGCCGCGACCTGCCGACGCACCCCAGAGGCCGACTTCCGCACCAAGCGCATGAACATCTGGACCGCTGGCGGAGAAACCTGGCTCCCGTTCGGCGCCTGGGCCGACCTCAAGACCGCCCCCAAGCCCGACCCTGACACGCGCTGCGTGCTCGCCTTCGACGGGTCCTACGGTGACGACTCCACCGCCCTCGTCGGCTGCACCATCCCCGAGGAAGGCCAACCCCCGACCGTGTGGATCGAGGGCCTCTGGGAACGCCCACCCGACGCCGACGAGAACTGGCGGGTCCCTCGAGCCGAGATCCGCCACGCCGTCCACCAGGCCATGGCCCGCTACCACGTCGTCGAACTCGCCCCCGACCCCCCGAAGTGGGAGACCGACATCGAGGAATGGGAAGACCTCTACGGCGAGGTCGTGGTCCGCTTCCCAACCTGGGTCCGAAAGCGCATGGCCCCCGCCTGCAACCGCTTCTACGCCGCGGTGATGGAACACCAGCTCCACCACGCAGCCGACGACGCCCTCGCCCGCCACCTCCTCAACTGCGTCACGAAGCACACCCCCGAAGGGGTCGTGATCGTGAAGGCCGCGAAGTCCTCACCCCGCAAGATCGACGCCGCCGTCGCCGCCGTGGTCGCGCACGACCGGGCCTGCTGGCACGCAGCCAACCCGGCCGGCCCCACCGCCCTCGACGGCTCCCTCATGGCCTGAGACGGCCCAACCTCCCGGAGGTGCACCAGTGGCCACCACCATCGCCGGCGTCCTCGAGCGCATCGACACCGAGTCACGGGAGATCCACCCCGGCCGAGTCCTCCTCACCCTCCTCGCCGCGCCGTTCTTCGTGATCGGGTGGGTCGCCGCCCACATCGTGCGCGCCGCCTGGCGCGTGATCACCTGGTGCTGGGTGGCGATCCTCGTCGGGTACCGCGTCGCGAACGGTGAGGACCCGACCGGCTGATGGGCCTCCTCGAGCGCATGGCCGCCACCCAGGCCGCCCGGTCCTGGCCCGTCGGCGAGACCGTGTCGATGTACGAGCGTGGCCGCGGCCACGACGCCACCCGGTTCTCGCCGGCCAACTACGGCGACTACCTCGCCACATCCAACGACGTCTACGCGGTCGCTCACCTCCGTGCCCGACACATGGGCCGCCTCGCCCCACTCCTGTTCAACGGTGTCGGCCCCGACCGCGCGACCGTCACCGACGGGCCCGCATCGGACCTGCTCGCCAAGGTCAACCCGTTCTGGACGTTCCCCCGCCTGATCCGCATGGACGAGCTGGCCATGTGCGTGTGGGGCGAGACCTACTGGGCGGTCAACCGCAACAACCGGGGCGAGCCACTCGAGATCTGGTGGATGAAGCCCACCCAGGTGAAGCCGATCGTCCACGAGACCGACTACCTCGCCGGCTACGAGTACACCCCGCTGCACGGAGGGAAGCCAATCCGGTTCGCGGTCGACGAGGTGATCTGGTTCCGGTACCCAAACCCGGTCGACGAGTTCTCCGCCCTCTCGCCGCTCGCTGCGGCCCGCCTCGCTGCGGACACGTCGTCGTCGATGATGCGGTCCAACAAGAACATGTTCGACAAGGGCATGCAGCTGGCCGGCACGATCAGCCCCCGGTCCGAAGGCGGCAAGGCCGTCACGTTTTCCGCCGACCAGGCCCGGGAACTCGAGATCGACCTCTCGAACCGGTTCTCCGGTGTCGACAAGGCGCACCGGTGGGCGGTCCTCCGCTTCGACGCCCAGTTCAACCCGATGGGCGTGAACCAGAAGGACGCCGACTTCGTCGCCGGGCTCGGCCTCACGTTCCGCCAGGTGTGCCGCGCCTACGGCGTGAACCCCGCCCTCCTCGGCGACAACGAGCACGCCACCCTCGCCAACGCCCGCGAGTTCGAGTTGCAGCTGTGGCAGGACGCCCTGCAACCCGACGCCGACTTCCGCGGCGCCGAGATCCGCGAGCAGTTCCTCCCGATGTTCCGCAACGGCCCTGACCACTTCGAGTGGGACTACTCCAAGATCCCAGCGCTCCAAGAGGCCGAGTCCGCCGTGTGGGAACGCGAAGGCGCCCAACTCGACCGGGGGGCGCTCACCATCAACGAGTGGCGCAAGGCCAAGGGTCTCCCCGAGGTCCCGTGGGGTGGCGTCTGGTGGGCGCCCGTCAACAAGGCAGCGGTGGCCGATGACCAGGTCAACCCCACCACCGAGCCCGCCGTCCGACCCGCCCAGCCCCCAGATTCGACCCCGCCGCCGCCGGACCCCGCCCGAGACCTCACGATCCTGCGCGCCGCGCTCAACGGGCACGGCCGACTCGAAGGAGCCCACCGATGATCACCGACACCATGCGCGCCTTCGTCGACGGTACGCCCGCCACCGCCGGGCCCATCCGGTTCGTCGCCGGCACCGAGGGCCTCAAGATCGACGGTCGTGACTACCGCATGGACGGCATGGACCTCGGCCGCTACGAGGCCAACCCCGTCGTCATGTGGTGCCACGACCTCACCCGCCCGCCGATCGGTCGCGGTGTCCCGGCCATCGACGGTGGACGGCTCCTCCTCGACGTCGAGTTCGACCTGGCCGACCCGTTCGCCGCCGACATCGACGGCAAGTACCGCCGAGGGTTCCTCAACGCCGTATCGATGACCGCTCTGCCGACCGACGGCGCCGGCGGCCTCGGCCCCCGCCGCGGGATCGTCGAGCACTCCGAGCTGATCGAGGTCTCCTCGGTGCCCGTCCCCCTCGACCCCGACGCCCTCGCCGTCACCGGCCAGCGGGCCATGCGCCACCTCGGCCTCGAGCTGCTCGACCTCGCCGAGCACCGCCGGGAGCTCTCCGTCAACGACAAGCGCGACCGGCTCTACAACCTCGTCACCGAACGCTTCGGCGGTGGCGACAAGACGTGGGTGTGGATCCGCGACTTCGGTGACGACTGGGTCGTCTACGAGATCGAAGACGAGAACGGCTGCACCACGTGGCGGCTCGGCTACTCGGTCGACGCCGGCGACAACCTCACCCTTGACACCGGCAACCCCGAAGAGGTCGAGGTCACCACCAGCTACGAGCCCGTCACCGCACCCTCTTCCCAGGACCAGGTCCCCGACACCACCGACGAGACCGCGATGCGGTCCCTCGTCGAGCGGCTCGAGGAGATGGGGTTCCAGAGGTCGACCCCGGCACCCGCCGAACCCGACCTCGACGCGCTGCTGGCGATCGCCAACGCGCTGCCGACGCCCAAGGAGGGCTGACCACCATGGCTGATGCCACCACGGTCGAGGAGCTGGCCCGGGACATCCGGCAGCGCCTCGACGCCAACGACGAGGCCATCGAGGCACGAACCTCGGACGAGAAGATCGCCGAGGTCGTCCGCGGTGTCCTCGACGGCATGACCGACGACGAGGCCGCCGAGTTCTCGCGCAAGATCCGCTTCGCCGGCGGGACCCAGGACCGGGAGCTCGTGGGCACCAAGTACGCCCGCCGCGGCCTCGCCCTGGCCGACGTCGAGTTCCTCCACGACATGCAGCGCAGCCTCGCCGGGCAGCGCAAGGTCAACGGGACCGGCGTCTACGACGGCCCCTCCGAGGAGCTCACCCGCACCTTCGACGCCGCGTCCGACGCCTTCTACCTCACCGATGACGAGGTCGCCGCCCGCGACGCCCGCGCCGTCGAGGCGACCGGCGACGTCGAGCTGGTCGAGGCCTACCAGCGGGCCATGGACACCGCCGAGTCCGGCTACGGCTCGCAGCTGATCGGCGCCCAGTACGTCGGTGAACTGTGGGACGCCCCCCGCCGCCTCGGCCGGGTGTTCCCCCTGATCGAGTCGTTCGAGATGGACGCCCCCGTGGCGTACCTCCCGATCGAGGCCGACCTGCCCGAGATGATCCTCGTGTCGGAGTCGACCGCGAACAACTCGAGCAACTACGACACCCAGAAGACCGGGTCGAACCGGGCCACCGTCACCGCCAAGAAGTTCGTCATCCACCAGATGTGGTCCGGTGAGATGGACGAGGACTCGATCATCCCGTTCGTGCCGTTCCTCCGCCGCCAGGGTGCGGCGTCGGTCGCGCACTACAGCGACTCGCTCGTCCTGAACGGTGACACCACCAACGCCGGCACCGGCAACATCAACCTCGACGACGCCGACCCCGCGGACACCAAGCACTACCTGGCGTTCGACGGGATCCGCCACGCCGCCCTCGTCGACAACACCGCCAACGGCCGCGACGTCTCCGGGGCCTACACCTTCGACGACTTCATGGCGGCGAAGGGCCTGATGCTGTCGCAGACGTACCTCCAGGACTGGGGCCACCCGATCGACCCGAACGACCTGGTGTACGTCGCCGACCCCGGCTCCGTCGACGCGATCTCGCTCCTCGACGAGATCATCACCGCCGACAAGTACGGCTCGAACGCCACGGTCCTCAACGGCGAGCAGGCCCGCATCATGCGGCACCCGCTCATCGCCAGCCAGGCCGTGTCGCTCACCGAGGCCGACGGCAAGGTGTCGACCACCGGGTCCAACAACGTGAAGGGCCAGACGGTGGTGTTCAACCGCCGCGGGTTCGTCGCCGGTTGGCGCCGCCAGGTCAAGACCGAGGTCGAGCGGCTCCCCGCGTCGGACCAGACCCGCATCGTGCACTCGCTGCGCCTCGGGTTCGGCCGCTACGCCCCCTCGGGGTCCGCGTCCTCGATCGAGGCCGCCGCGGTCCTCTACAACGCCACGATCTGACCCCGTCCCGGATGAAGGCCCGAGGCCCGGCGGTGTGCCGGGCCTCGGGCTTCGCGCGTCGCCGTCTCCGCCGGCGGCGTCCACGCCGCCCTGGTGAACCTCGGGCTCATCACCGCCTGATGGACCGGGCCCGGCTCGAGCAGCGCCGCGCCGAGCTGGCCGGCGAACTCGACCGGGCCCGGAACGCCACGCTCCGCATCGAAGGCGCCATCGCTCTCATCGATGAGCTGCTCCAACCCGAACCCAGCAACGAGGAGGCCTCGTGCCCCGCTACACCGTGACCCAGAATTACAGCGCCGAACGCGCCGCAGCCTCCGTGACCCAGTTCGGGCCGTGGACGGCCGGCGACGAGGTCGAACTCGACGAGCCCGACGCCGAGTGGGTGAACGTCGACAGCGCCGGGACCCTCACGCCAGCGAAGCCCGCCAAGGCCGCGGTCAAGAAGTCCGCCGCGTCGAAGGACGACTGAGATGGCCGACAACCACCGAACGCATCTCCTTCATCGCTCGCGACGAGCCCTGCAAGCTCGGCGACAGCGTCAAGCTGTGGTTCGGCGGCGGCGCCGACGGTGCGGACAGTACTGACATGGCCATCACCAACGGGTACGCCACCCAGGCCCAACTGAAGTCCTACGTCGACCAGGGCGGCACCATCACCCTGACCAGCGGGGACGACACCGAGCTCGACGCGGCGATCACCTCTGCGTCCCGTCAGATCGACGCGCACTGCAACCGGCGGTTCTACCTCGACGGCGCCGTGTCGGCCCGGGTGTTCGTGGCTGAGAGCCCGTCGCTGCTCAAGGTGGACGACTTCTCCACGACGACCGGGCTGATCGTGAAGACCGACACCACCGGCAACGGGACGTTCGATCGGACGTGGACGTCTGCGGACTACCAGTGCGAACCGTTGAACGGGATCAGCGAGGGCCTGGAGGGGTGGCCGTTCTGGCGGTTGCGTGCGATCGACGACGAGATGTTCCCGGTGGACCCCGCCGGCTGGGGCAGCGTCCAGGTCACCGCGAAGTGGGGGTGGGCGGCTGTCCCCGACGCGGTGTTCCAGGCGTGCCTGGTGCAGTCGTTGGCGAACTTCAAGCGCAAGGACGCACCCTTCGGGGTCATCTCGTTCGACGAGTACGGCAGTGTTCGCACCGGCCCGGACATCGAGAAGGCCGCACAGTCGCTGTTGGCGCCGTACCGGCGCGGCGACATCGTCCGGGCGGTCTGATGGCGTTCAACCTCGGGGCGCAGCGCACCGGACTCACGACCCGCCTCGCGACCGTCACCGGTCTGCACGTCTACCGCACGGTCCCGGACGACATCATCGCCCCCGCCGCGATCGTGGCGCCGGCCGAGACCTTCATCGACTACCACGCCGCGTTCGCCAAGGGGCTGGCCGTGGCGAACTGGCGGGTGATCGTCGTGACGGGCCGGACGATGACCGCCGAAGGCCAGAACTTGTTGGACGGTTACCTGTCGTCGGGGACCGGGCAGACAGTGTCGCTGATCGACGCGCTCGAGGGCGACAAGACGTTGGCCGGGACGGTGGACGACATCCACGTGTCGGTGGGGAACTCCTACGGCGAGGTCAAGTGGAACGAGACGGCGTCGTACTTCGGCGCCGAGTTGATGGTCGCGGTTCGGGTTGACCGGCAATGAGGGAGGTGGTCGAGGTGGCTGACAGCAACGAGGCCCCGTCGAGTGGGAACACGCTGACGTTGACGGTCTGCGGTGACCGGGTGGTGAACGGTCACGTCTCCGGTGAGACGTTCACGGTCGACCTCGGCGATGAGGGCACCGACGAGCGTGCGGCGAACGACCGGCAGATCCGGGCGTGGATCATGGGCGGTCATGTCGTCGACCCGGTGCTGTCCACCCGCAAGCGGAAGCGCAAGACGAAGGCGGTGGACTGATGGCCTACGCGCTGACCGACGCCCTGATCCTGATGGGCGGGTACAACCTGTCCGGCGACCTCAACCAGGTCGCGGTGAACCTCGAGGCTGGCGAGGAAACCGACACCACCTTCGGCGACACGTTCCACTCTCGGCCAGGCGGCCAGGTGGGCGACGTGAAGATGTCGGCTTCCGGGTTCTGGCAGTCCGCTGCGTCGAACGCCCCCGACCCGGTCGCCATCACGGCGCTCGGCACCGCCGGCACGCTGGTCACTGTGGCCGACACATCTGCGGTCGGGTCCACCGCCTACCTCCTCGGTGTCCACGAAGGCAAGTACGCGGTGGACAACACGCACGGCAGCGTGTCGGCGTTCACGCTGGAGACCTCCGGGTCCGCCGGGTTCGGCGTGGCACGCGGGAAGCTGATGCTCGCCTCGACCCTGTCCGGGTCGACCACGGGGACCGGCTACCAGATCGGCGCTGTCACATCGACTCAGAAGGTCTACATCGCCATCCACGTGACGGTCGCCGGAACCACCGCCGACGTGATCATCGAGTCCGATGACAACGGGTCGTTCACCTCGGCGACGACAAGGTCGACGACAACGGCGACGACGACAGGCGGCGCGGTGGTGACACCGGTGAACGGCCCGATCACCGACGACTACTGGCGGGTCCGTGTCGCGAACGTGACCGGCACGTTCCTCATCGCTGTCGCGGTCGCCATCAAATGACCTGACCGTTTCCTCTCTTCCCAGCGGACCCCCATCCCCAGCAGGACACATCATCTAGGAGGGCCGCCCGATGGCCACGTTCGTCTCAACCAACGCCCACGTCAGCATCAACGCCGTCGACCTGTCCGACGACTGCACGAAGCTCGGGCTCGACATCTCGGCCGACGAACTCGAGGACACCGCCTTCGGCGACACGTTCCGGTCGCGCGTCGGTTCCGCGCTCAAGGACACGTCGTGGTCGCTGGACTTCAACCAGGATCACGCCTCCTCGCAGGTCGACGCCACCCTGTGGGGTGCGTTCAACACGGTCGTGACGGTCTACGCGAACCCGGCGACCTCCTCGTCGAGCGCGACGAACCCTCGCTACTCGCAGAGCGTGCTGATCTCCAAGTACGCGCCGTTCGGGAACGCCGTGGGGGAGCTCGCGACCGTCTCCGTGCAGTGGCCGGGGGCTGGCACCCTGACTCGCTCAACGTCCTGACCGGTGGGCACGTCTTCGTCGGCCGCTGAGCTCGCCGGGAAGTTCGCCAAGGCCGCGGTGGCGTTGGACGACTCGCAGCGTGAGGGTGTGCGTGAGGCTGGGATCGTCGCGAAGGCGATCTTCATCACCGAGCTGCCGACGAGACGCATGGGCAACGTGGGTCGCTCCGGAGCGAAGCTGGGCGCCCGGTTCACCCAACCGAAAGGCTCGCCTCCGTTCACGGTGGTGTCGTTCACCGGGCCAGTCCACATGCTGAACAACAAGATCGCCCGACACCTGATCGGCCCGAAGGGGTGGCGTCGTGCTCGAGGGGCGAAGGGTCGCCTCAAGTTCACCGGCGGCGACGGCGAGATCCGTTCCGGGGTGGTCGAGCACCCTGGCGTGCCAGGCAAGAAGTTCGCACCGAACGCGATGCGCAAGGCCGCGGCAGCTGCCCCCAAGCAGATCGAGATGGCGACCGGGCGGGCGCTCCGCAAGGTCTTCTAACCCGTCCCGCCCTCTGACCGTCCGTTCCGCCTCATCTCTCGCCGCACACGCCGCCTCGAGGTGCTCTCCCGTGCCGCCGGCGGCGAACACCAGACCTCTGGGAAGAGGACGAGCAGCCCGGGCCCGCCCCCGGGCTGCTCACTTCCCAGCAGGCCAGGCCCTCTTCCCAGACGCAAGGAGAACGCACTGTGCTCACCCTGACGACGCCAGCGTTTCGTGCGCTGCCAGCCGACCAACACGCCGCGGTCATGGCGTGGCTGCGCACCTACCGGGTCGACCACCTCGGCTACCCAGAGTGCGTCACCCACGTCGAGATCCACGACGACGGGGTGGTCCGCATCAGGGTCAAGGAGTGGGACCGCTCCGCCGGCGGCGGCATCCGACTCGGGCCCGACGGCAAGCCGTTCACCATCACCCGCGAGCACGGATCATGGACCGACGGGATCGAACGTCCCGAGCTCGGCCCGGTGCCCGACGGCGCCTGCCTCGAGTCGACGTTCGAGTCGGTGCTCGACGGGCCGTTACCGCCGCTGGTCGCCGCAGCGTTCGGGGTGGTGCCCGCCGATGCCTGAGGCGCGCAAGGTCCCCGCCAAGAAGGCTCCGCCGGCGCCGAAGGCGTTGGACGCCGGCCGGTTCTGTGCCGAGGTGATGGCGCACCGCCACACCGGGAAGCTGGCCGACATCGTCCAGGCCGTGTTGAAAGCGGCTGGAACCGGGCCGTCGTCGTTGCGGTGGAAGATCACGCTCGACCCGTTGGGCGACGGGTTCGAGGGGCGGACGATCACCGAGGACACGTTCTCGCTGCCCGCGGCGGTCACCGCCGAGCGGGTCGCCGGGCACTCGTGGAAGTCGCTCTCGCCGACCGAGTCCGCCGAGGACTGCTACGCGCTGCTCATCGGCTGGCTGATCGAGGACGAACGGATGTCCGCCACTGACGCCGAGGCGCTGGTGCGGGCCAAAGTCACGCTCGACAACCTGCCGGACATGATCGGCGTGTTCGAGGTGGTGCATGGCCCAAAAGAGGGTGGGACCCCGAGTGGGCCGAGTCCTGGCTGATCACAGGGACGCAGATGTGGGGGTGGCCGCCGGACGTGACGAGGCGCCAGTCGATGGGCGATCTGCGGTCGTTGGGCCGCGCTCTGTTGGAGCCGAAGGGGTGATGCGCTGATGGCACTGTCCGAACGACTCGCCATCATCATCACCGCGAACGGCGCCGGGGCGATCAGCGAGTTCAAGAAGATCGAGACGTCGGCGGCCCGCTCGGTGGGGAAGGCGGAGACGACAGCCGAGAAGTTCAAGGCGAACGCGTCGCGGATCGGCGCGGGGATGCTGATCGTGGGGGCCGCGATCGTGGCGGGGATGCGTGTCGCGGTGGAAGAGGCCGAGGAGGCCGCCCGTGTGGGCCGCCAGACCGACGCGGTGATCCGGTCGACGGGAGGCGCAGCGAACGTGACCCGTGCGCACCTCGAGGCCCTGGCCGGGTCGTTGTCGAAGGTCGCGGCGGTCGACGACGAGGTGATCCAATCGGCGGGCAACGTCTTGTTGACCTTCAAGGGGGTGCGCAACGAGACCGGCGAAGGCGCTCAGATCTTCGACCGGGCAACCGCGGCGGCGCTCGACATGTCCGCTGCTCTTGGGACTGACCTCCAGTCGTCGGTGATGGCGCTCGGTAAGGCGCTCGCAAATCCCGTTCAGGGCCTGCAGGCGCTCCGGCGAGCGGGTGTCGACTTCACACAGCAGCAACGGGACCAGGTCGCTGCGATGGTCGCGGTCGGCGACACGCTCGGGGCGCAGCAGTTGATCATGGCCGAGGTCGAGTCGCAGTTCGCCGGGTCCGCCGAGGCGAACGCCACGGCCACCGACCGCATGAGCGTGGCGTGGGGCAACTTCCTGGAGAAGATCGGCGGCCCAACGGCGTCCGCCCTGGAGGGGCTGTCCCGTCAGATCGAGAACCCGCTGGTCATGTGGCAGGACTTCGCCGATGGCATGAACACGCCGTTGGAGATCGAGTGGAACGGCGAGACGTTGTCCCGCATGGCGGCCGAGCTGGGGATCGGCAAGCAGGCGTTCGAGGATTTCGCGCATGAGGGCGGGGACGCCGCTGCGGCGGTCGAGGAGCTGACCGACGCGATCGACATCTACCTCGGGCAGCAGTTCGATGTGCCGGAGGCGACCCGTCAGGCGGGCGAGTCGTTCTCGGAGATGATCACCAAGTTCACCGATGGCGAGTCGACGTGGGCGGATCAGGCGGCGGCGCAACAGGAGTACGTCACAGGAGTGGCCGGAGTGGTGACGGCGATGTCCGAGCAAGGCGCGTCGCAGCAGGCGGTCGATGACGCGTTGCGGTCGAACATCGGGTCGCTGCGTGCGGCTCGTGACGCCGGCCAGATCACTGGTGAGCAGTTCGTGACCTTGCGCGACCAGATCCTCGGGATCCCCCACGGGACGGAGACCAGGGTGCTGACACCAGGGGCGCGCGAGGCCCAGGAGAACATGCGGATCCTCAAATCTCGCATCGAGATCGTGCCTGGCCGCAAGGTCGTGCCGGTGTCTACCCCGGGAGCGGCGGGGGCGATCGGTGAAGCGTGGGGGCTGAAGCAGGCGCTGGACAACATCCCGAAAGAGGTGGTGGTCCACTACAAGCACGTCGGCAGCGTGATCCCGCGCGGCGGGTACGCGTCGGGGACGGAGTCGGCCGCCCGGGGGTTGGCATGGGTCGGGGAGCACGGCCCGGAGCTGGTGGCGTTCGCCGGCGGGGAGCGTGTGTTCTCCGCTCAGGAGTCGGCTGCGATGGGAGCGACGACGTTGCGCCCGGCGGGCTCGAATGCAGCCGGCTCGATCACCGTGAACGTGTACGGCTCCGCCACCAAGGCCGACGGCCAGGCGGTCGTCGACGCGATCAAGCGGTGGGAGCAGCGCAACGGACGCGGGTGGCGCAACTGATGAGGAGTAGCTGATGGCGTATCCAAACACGGTCGACGAGCTCACGGACGGAGTCCCTGCCGACGGCATCGCGGCCGCCACCCCGACCGGTTCGGTGGTGTACCCGTTGGACGACTGGGCGCGTGCGACCGCCACGGCGGTGGAGGCAATCGAGACGCAGCTCGTCGGCGCCTACACCAGCTACACCCCGACGCTGACCGCGAGCACGACCAGCCCGACGATGGGGTCCGGCTCGAGCGCGGCCGGGTACTACAAGCGGGTCGGCAGGATGGTGACCGGGTACTGCCAGCTGGTGTTCGGCACGTCCGGCGTCGCAGCAGGTACCGGCTACTACGGGTTGTTGTTGCCGGTGATCCCAGCGAACCGTGATCAGCCGATCGGCATCGGCTACTGCTACGACAACAACGACAACAACCGGTTCGTCGTGGCTGCCGCAGCGGTATCCACCTACTTCTGGTCTGCGGCGACGGCGAAGGCCATCATCGTCGTGACGAACGTCGCGGGGGCGGGGATCGGGACGGGAGCTAACCCTGTGGGCGCGGCGGTGCCGTGGACGTGGCAGGCGTCCGATCAGATCCTGATCCAGTTCTCCTACGAAGCCGCGGCCGCTAGCTGATGCCCGTGTCGTTCTGGTCGGACCCTACGGCGACGTGGTCCGACAGTTCATTCACATGGGCCGACTCTGGCATTGAGAGCCTCGACGTCTGCTTCGAGTGGTCGCCTTCCACGTCACCGGGTGAGGCCCCCGTGTGGGTGGAGTTCACGGACCGGGTGCGCAAGGGGTGGATCCAGCGTGGCCGCCAGTCGGAGTTCGACCGGACGTCGGCGGGGCGCCTGGGGTTACTGATCGACAACCGTGATCGCGGGTTCGACCCTGAGCACAACGCCCAGGCTCGGCTCAACAAGCGGGTGCGGGGGTCGATCGGGTCGGGTGCGGACGTGGTGCGCCTGTTCGACGGGTGGATCGACGAGTTGCCGCAGGGTTACGTGCCGCCGGCTGACGCGACGGTCGAACTGTCGGCGACCGACGGGTTCAAGCTGCTCTCCCGGTTCAAGCTGGACCCGATCTACGGATCGGTGGTCGAGGGTGACGCACCGTGGGGTTGGTGGCGGTTGGCGGACGACCTGCCGACGGCGACGACCGTGGTGGACTCGTCAGGCAACGGCCGAACCGGGTCGTGGAAGGGCACCCCGTCCTCCACCGGGTCGCTGCTGGCGGCCGGCCCTGGCGGGGTGAAGCTGGATGGGTCGGGGGACACCACCGAGGGGTCGGCCGACGGGGCGGTGGTGGCTCACACCCTGTTCACCGCACCCGTGTCGATCGAGGCGTGGGTGAAGACCGGCAAGTACGGCACCAACTCCAGCTTCATCTGCGGGCAGACCCATGTGGTCGGGACGACGTTCGTGCATGACTTCTCTCTCGTGATGGACAACGCCAATGGCCGCCCGTCGTTCCTGGCGAAGGTCGGCGGGGGCAACATCACCTGTACGGGCACGACCGACCTGCGCGACACCGGCATCCATCACCTTGTGGGGACGGTCGACTCTTCCCGCGTCGGCCGGCTGTACGTCGACGGGGCGCAGCAGGGAAGCAACTCGACGGGCGGGGCCACAACGGCCATCGACGGGAGTGGTTCAACCCGCATCGGGAAGACCCCGGTCGGTTCCGCCCCAGGCGCAGGGTCGTCCTACAAGAGCTTCAACGGGGAGATCTGCGAAGTCGCGGTATATGACCGGGCGCTGTCCGCCGGCGAGATCACCGAGCACTACACCGCCGGCGCCGCCCCCTGGGCGAACGAAACGACCGGTGTGCGGGTCGGGCGCATCCTGACCCTCGTCGGATGGCGCGTCGGGGAACGCAACATCGAGACCGGGCAGTCCACCCTCGGCCCCGCCCCGTCGTCCGTTGAGGGTGCGTCTGCGCTCGACCACCTACTGAAAGTGGAAGAGACCGAGCAGGGCCGGTTCTTCATCGCCGGCGACGGAACCGCGACGTTCTTCTCCCGCAACCACGAGACCTCGGTGACCGCAGAGGCGTCCTTCACCGACGACGACATCATCGACCTCGAGTTCGACTACTCCGAAGCCAACTTGGTCAACGACATGACGGTGACCCGTGAGGGCGGATCGCCGCAGCGTGCGGTCGACCAGGCGTCCATCGACGACTACTGGCGGGTGTCCGACTCCACGAGCGGGCTGCTCTACAGCACCGACAACGAGGCGAAGGCGATGGCGGAATGGCGGGTGTCGAACCTGTCGGTCCCGACGATGCGCCCCACCGGGCTCACGTTCAAGCCGTTCCGAAACCTCCCCGACCTGTACCTACGTGTGTTGACCCGCGAGCTCGGCGACCGCATCTCGGTCACCAAGACGGCGATGACGGGTTCGGATGTGACGGTTGACGCGGTGATCGAGGGCATCCGCCACGACTTCGAGCCGGGTGTGAGCTGGTCGACGCAGTGGAACCTGTCGCCGTTGAACTACGGGACGTTCGGGCCCGGTGGCGGCAACGGCCGGCGGACGTGGACCCTCTCGGGCCCGGGTTCTTCGGCTGAGGTGCGTGAGCGTTCGAAGCTCGACAACGACAACCGACTGGGGTTCTGATGGTCTGGACTGCGCCTCGCGACTGGTCGACGGACGAAGAGGTCACGTCGACGAACATGGACACCTACGTGTCCGACAACCTGCGCTGGTTGAACGAGCAGCGCCCCCGGTTGACGTTGGACGGCAACGTGTCGGTGGCGAACGGGTCGGGGTTCGCGACGCCGACGGGGACGTGGGGGTCAGCATCCCCGAACGCCGGGTCGATGTACGCGTCGTCGACGGCGATGTACATGAACACCCCGACGGCGGGCGTGTACCAGTTCTCGCTGATGGTGATCTTCTCCACGAACGAAACCGGGAAGCGTGGCGCGATCATCTCGACGGCTGCGGGTGGCGCCGGGACGGTCCTCGCTGAGGACATGCGGATGCCGGTCACCGGGATTCCTCCCAACACCGAGCCCAACGCGCTGACGATCACGACCCCACTCGTGCAGCTCGGCGCCACGTCCATTCACTTCGGCATCCGGCAGGCGTCCGGCTCTTCGATGACGTGCTCGGTCAGGTTCTCCGGGCTCTGGGTGGCGAACGCCACATGACCACAAGGGGCGCCTGATGCCGATCGTGAACACCGCCGTGTATGACCTGAAGGTCGGGGCGCACGACGAGCCGACCACCACGGTCCCGAATCAGGGCGACTGGTTCTGGTGCATGACCGAAGCGGCAGCGTGGACCGCGGACGACCCGTGGTCGGACGCCCCGGCGTCGGTGTCGCCGGTCATCGCGGCGATGTGCAACGCCATCAACGACGTGCTGGACGACGCCACCCGCCAGGACCTGACGGCGCTGATCGACGTGGCCCCCGACGGGATCATCGACACCGTCGACGGCGGCAAGGAGACAGCGCGCGAGTGGATGTGCGTCGACTGGCTGGTGCGGACCCTGCTGCCGATGTGGTTGGACTACAGCACGGACGCCGATGTGTTGGCGACGTCGACGGCGATCAAGGCCCTGCCGGCGTTGGCGGCCGGGACGTTCGACGAGGCCGCCACCCTCGCAGCGCTCGAGGACGCCGGCCGGGCAGTGTGGGCATGGCGCGCCACCCTCGAGCCCGACTCGTTCGAGGTGACCGGCGGCGGCGGCCCGAACTTCGCTGCGGTGTCGCTCGTCACATGGTTCGACTTGTTCGGCGGGGACTACGTCGATCACTGGTTCGGGCTGATCCGCGGGGTCGACGGGCTCACCTCGACCGGGTCCGACAACGGCGGCCAGGCCATGACCACCGCCATCCGTGCGATACGCCAAGCCGTGTGGGACACCTGCCTCACGTGGGTCCCCAACGAGTTCTTCACCGGCCGCTCGGTCGACTACGCGTTCCGTCGCGGCGGCGACTACGTGCCCGGCTCGGCGTTCATGCTGATCCGCGACTGCGTGCAGGCGCTGGTGGCCGGGCAGGCGCTGTCCGACGTGGCGTTGCTGGCCTACACCGAACCCGCCGAGTCCGGGTTCTCCGACTACTACACGGCGGCGATCGATGCCGCGACGGCGGAGCTCGTGAACCTCGGCGCTGATGTCGACGCTGCTGCTGCCGCCGTCGACATCATCGCCGACCTCGCCGCCTACTGAGCGCCCACACCCCGCCGAGCGCGGGCCCCGAGCTCCCCGCCCGCAGGTCGCCCTCTGAGCCGACCCGGCACCACATACCCCACCCGAACCCGTAACAGGCCGCACGCGCGGCCCTGGACGGCTCTCCACGGAGGTCCCAACCATGCACCGTGCTCTCACTGCTCTCGCGCGCCTCTGGTGCGCCATCACCCGAGAACGAGCGGTGCTCGCCGGCCTCGCCCTCGCGGTCCTCGAGGCCTACCAGGCCGGGCAGATCACCAAGGCCACCGCCGTCCCCGTCATCGCCGGGATCGTGCTCCGGTTCTTCGTCACCCCCTACGACCGGCCGGCCGCCCGGCGCCCCGACCGCGGTGACCACGCCGACCACGGCAACCCTGCGGCCTTCCACGAAGGCCGGGACGTCCTGTGAGCAAAGCCGCGCTGTCCACCACTCAGCTGCGCTCGGCGTGGGGGCCGCCGTGCTCCGCCATCCGAGGCGTCAAGGTCGAGCTCTACGGCGGCGCCGTCATCACCATCGACAAGCGCATCGTGCCCGCCGTCCTCGCCATGAACGCCATCTTCGAGAAGTGGAACTACAAGTGCACCCCGCCCGACACCGGAGCGTTCGTCTGCCGGCAGATCACCGGCGGCACCGGCTACTCCCTCCACGCCTACCTGATCGCCATCGACATCAACTGGCAGGACAACCCCTACAGCGCAACGGGTCGGCTCATCACCGACATGCCGAGGGGAATGGTCGACGAGATCACCGCGCTTTGCACCAACAGCGGCGCTCCAGTGTGGGGCTGGGGCGGCAACTACCGGTCCATCAAGGACACGATGCACTACGAGATCGTCTGCACCCCCGACGACCTCGCCACCGGCATCAAGGACGCCGCGCCCCCACCGCTCACCGATGACCAGAAGGCGCTGATCTTCCTGGCGGCCAAGGCGCACGCGGCGAAGCTCCCCGAGCTGGGCCACGGTCACCGACGCCACCCGCACCGCCGTGCCGTCGCCAAGCTCCAGCAGCTTCTCGGGATTCGCCGCACCGGCGTCTACGGCACCGCGACCAGGGCGAAGGTCAAGGGTGTGCAGACGTTCCTCGGCCTACCAGTCACCGGCATCGTCGACCAAGAGACCTGGGCGTGGATCATCTACGCCGCGCTCACCAAGGGCCGCTGATGAGCGCTATCGCCATCCTCGTCGTCGCGTGCCTCGTCCTCGGCGCCGTCTGGCTCATCCGCCACATCTAAGGAGACCGACATGCCCGCAACCGCATGGTCCACTGCAGAAGTCACCGCCACCGGCACCGGCCTCCCCCTCAAGGTCAAGGTCGAGAACGAAGAGGGCGGCGCCTGGATGCTCTACGACTCCGGTCAGTACGGGCCCGCCTTCGCGTGGATGCCCAACTCGGAGGGCGTCCTCAACTTCCTCGTCGCGATGGGCGCGATCACGAACACGGCCTACATCACCCAGGCCGCCTTCAACGAGCTGACCGACTCGACGAAGTGGTCCCACTTGGTCATCACCCACGGGAAGCCGTAGCGGCCCATGCTGACCACCTGGAGGGCCGGCAGCGCAGCGCTACGCGCCCCCCTCGTGGTCAGCGCCTGTGTCGGCAGCTTCGTCCTCGGGGCGCTCACCGCATCGCCCACCGACACGCCACGAACCACGACGACGCAACCGGCCGCAGCGATCACCGACGAGTCCGTGAACCGTCTCGCCGCGGCGCTCGAGGCGGTCGAAACGTCCACGGTCCCACCCACGGCGCAGCCCACCGTTGACGAAGCCGAAGCGGTTCTCGACGCCGTCCGCCAGAACGAGGTGACTGTGGTGGTCACACCGGCCACCGTGGCGCCCGTGCAGCCAACGATCCCGGCCACCCCGACCTCGGCCACCACCACCACGACGACCACCGAGCGGGTCTACCGGGACTGGCCGGCGCCGTGAAGCACGACG
>Ga0208916_10000494_pt1 | contig 18557 bp, 16 predicted proteins | sample DEB19_08_DNA_5_FD_184523 | JGI IMG/M metagenome (GOLD analysis project Ga0208916, IMG submission 184523) | Aqueous microbial communities from the Delaware River and Bay under freshwater to marine salinity gradient to study organic matter... | ecosystem: Environmental > Aquatic > Marine >... | reverse complement strand
ATGCAGATTATTAACCAAGAAGAATAAATTTACTACATTTATAATATGATAGGAATTTATAAGATAACAAGTCCGAGCAACAAAATTTATATAGGTCAGTCTATTGATATTAAAAATAGATTTATAAAATATAAATGTTTAGATTGTAAAAAACAAATAAGACTGTATCGTTCTTTTGTTAAGTATGGAATAGAAAGTCATTTGTTTGAAGTAATTTCAGAATGTACTATTGAAGATTTGAATGATAAAGAAAGGTTTTATCAAGATTTATATCAATGTGTAGGTAAACAAGGTTTAAATTGTATTTTAACTAAGTCAAGTGATAAAAATGGAGAGAGAAGTATTGAAACTAAATTAAAAATATCAAATACTTTAAAAGGTCATAAGTTATCAGATGAAACTAAATTAAAAATTAAAATCACTAATACTGGTAAAAAACATACAGAAAATTCTTTACTTAAAATGTCTTTAGTTCAAAAAGGAAGTAAACATACGGAAGAAACTAAAATTAAAATAGGTCTTTGGCATAAAGGAAAAGTTCAATCAGAAGAAGCTAAGCTTAAAATGTCTTTATCTCGTAAAGGAGTTAAATGGTCAGAAGAAGCAAGATTAAAAAGAGCTGAAAATAGAGTAAATAGAAATGAGTAAAACTCTTAGTATAAATGTTCGAGGTAATTTAAAGCAATTAGAGGCAATAAAATATTGGCTTGATGATAGTGTAATAGATATAGTTTTTGGTGGCTCAAAAGCAAGTGGAAAGAGTTTTATAGGATGTTCTTTAATATGTGCAGACGCACTGATGTATCCAGAAACACATTATTTCATTGCTAGAAAGACTTTATCTGATTTGCGTAAGTTTACTACTCCTTCTATTCAAGAGGTTTTGGCATTATGGGGAATAGGAGAAGATTATTATAACTTCAATGGTCAAGATAACTATTTTAAGTTTCATAATGGTTCAAAGATATTTCTAATAGATGCTAAGTATCTTCCAAGTGACCCTAGTTATATGAGGTTTGGTTCAATGCAGATGACAAGGGGATTTATTGAAGAAGCTGGAGAGTTCGATATTGAATGTAAGAATAACTTGCAAGCCTCTATTGGTCGTTGGAAGAATAAGGAATATAACTTAGCTCCAAAACTTTTGCAGACTTGTAATCCAAGTAAGAATTATTTATATAGTGATTATTATAAGGCTACTAAGGATGGTACTATACCTGACTTTAGGAAGTTTATTCAGGCATTACCAACTGATAATAAAACATTGCCAAAAGACTATGTACCCAACTTAATGAAAATATTAAGTCACAATGAGGTTCAGCGATTGGTTTATGGGAATTGGGAGTTTGATGATAATCCTTATGCGATGTTTGAGTATTCAGATATTCTTGGATTATATACAAATGAGTTCATAAAGCCAACTCAAGATAGGTATATGACTTGTGATATTGCATACACAGGTTCTGATAAATTTGTTATAGTTATTTGGAATGGATTTGTTGCTACCAAGATAATTGCAATTGATAAGATTGACGATACTATGGTTAGTAAGAAAATAAATGAATTGCGAATAGAAAATAGAGTACCTTTGAAAAATGTTATCTACGATGCCGATGGCTTGCAGACATTTACAAGAGCCTCAACAAAAATGGGTAACTTAGTTGGAGCAACTCCGTTTAATAATAATGGGCGACCAATTAAAATGCACGGAAAGACTGAGAACTTTAAGAATTTAAAAGCTCAATGTTATTGGTATTTTGCAGAAGCTGTTAAGGATTCAAAGATGTTCATCCAAGAAGATAAATATCGTAAGCAGGTTATTGAAGAATTAGAGCAAATAAATAGAAAGCCATTAGAGGATGATGGTAAAATAGCATTGGAGAAAAAGGAAGAGATTAAAAAACGAATTGGTCGTTCGCCTGATTTTTCCGACGCTCTAATGCTTAGGTTTTTTCCAGAATTAAAAGGAAAACCTAGGTTAAGTATAATTTGGTAAATAAATAACTATGATATTTAAAACGGATGAAGAAGCTATATTAGCTATCAAGAATAATTTAAAAGTTAATGAGGAATTTATCGAAATGCGTGAGAGTTCTGATGAACTTAAAGCGTTAGTAGATGGAGAAGATTTCATTGAAGAATTAATAGAGAAAATTGAGAACATTGAAAGCGGAGTGAAAGCTGAGGCAAGGATGAAGTACTCAAGAAATATCAAAGATTTGTATGGTAGAATTTTTCAACCTATCGATAATATCCATTACGCTACTGGAGGAGTTAAAGACTATGATATTCTTAACCCAACAATAAAAGCAGAATTTTTAAATAAGATTGCAAATATTAGAGATGGAAAGCCATTAAGTGAATGGGTTCAAAACTATGCAATTAAATTAATGAATACAGACCCTAATGGTTTGATGTTCTTAGAGTATACTACAGACCCTATTGTAGATATTTATCCAACTTATAAGTCAATTGAGAATATTAGATATTATGAATCTAAAGGTCAAATGATAGAGTATGTTATTTTTGAACCTTGTACTGAAGATAGAAAAACTACTTGGAGAGTTGTTGATGATTTAATTGATAGAACTTTTGAGCAAATTGGAAGTGAGTATAGACTTATTCCTGAACTTACGTTTCAACATCCATTTGGTCAAGTTCCTGCATTAATATGTTCTAATATTCAGCAAGCTGGAGAAGAAGAAAGATTATCAGCTATAGACAATATTATTGATATTTCTAAGGAATATGCTCGTGACCAATCTTTTCTTACATTATATAAAATTTATAAAGCAAATCCAATCTTTTGGAAATATGTTCAGTATTGTGGAGATTGTGGTGGTACAGGAAAAGTAGAAGAAGAAACTTGTAGTACTTGTGATGGTCATGGTAAAATGATGGGTAAAAGCGATGTAACAGGAGTTGTTGAGCTTCCAATACCTGACGATAGAGATAGTCCAATTATAGCACCTAATATCGCTGGATTTATATCTCCTGACTTAGATGTTTGGAAACAATATAGCGAAGAATTGAATACTCTTGAAGAAAAGATGTATAAAACACATTGGGGAACAAGTTTTGGTATTCAGAATATTAGTAATGTAGCTAAAACTGCTACTGAGATTATTCATAATAAACAGCCATTAGAGAATCAATTAAATAAATATGCTGATTACATTGAGTATGTAGAATGGAAATTCTGTGAATGGATTTTAAATTTCTATGATTTATCAAAAGACAAAAACGAAAGTAGAATAACAATCAACCTTGGTAGAAGATATATTGTAGAAAGTTATGATGTTTTATTGGAAAGATACGAAACTTCTGTTAAGGCTGAAGAGAATAGTGTGGTACTGGATAAGCTATTTGGCGAATATTTATCTGCTAAATATAGAAACAATCCAATTGATTTACAGATTAGCTTGTTAAAAATGAGGATTGAACCATATTTACACTTACCTTTACAGTCAGTATTTCAATTCTTTGGAAATGAAGAAACTCAAAGAAAAGTATTGTTTCAAAAATGGTGGCAAACTGTTACTGATTATTCTAAGTCAGAAGAAGTTCTGAATAGTGAATTTGATAGTTGGTTTGAATTAAATAAAAAGGTAGTAGCTCCACCAGTTGCTACTGTAACTAAAATTTTATAAATATGGTAGCAGTTTATGTATTGCACAAATTAGGCAGAGAAGGAGGGGGATTTAATCCTGATTATAAATTAAGCATTGAAAGACCTCTACATTTAGTTCACAAATCTTATGCTGAAACTACAAATGATAATTGTAGGATTAATGGTCTTTGGTATGAGAAAGATGAGAAAGCTACTAAACTTCATTTAGAAGGAAAGGATTTCTTAGCTTTTGATGAAGTTGATGAAATTAGTAAAGAAGATTTAATTGCTGAATATGAATTACTTTCAGGAGATAAAGCTAAGCCAATTTGGGGCATCAGAAAATTAACTGAAGAAATAACCAAACTAAAATAATATGGCATTACAAAATATTGCTGAAATAGAAACATCATTAGGAATTGAAAGCGGTAAGCTATCTGAGATGATGTTAAGTGAAGAAGTTTTCACGGTTGATTTATCTACTAAGGTTTTTTTAGATAAAACTGCATACGAAGAAAGAATCGCAAATATTAAAAAGGATTCTGCTACTATGGCTATTGAAATAGCTGTAAAAGAACAAAGAAATAACTTAGGTTTAGATTTCCAAGGTAAAACTATGGATAATTTAGTTAAAGCCTTAAAAGAAAAGGTTGAATCTGAAAATAAAGGAGAGCCTGAAGAGAAATATAAGTTATTAAAGACTGATTTTGATGGATTACAATCTAAATATGCGGAGAAAGATGCGGAGTTTAACTCTTTCAAGACCAATATTGAGAAAAATGCTATTCTTAATGAAATTAAGGGAGAGTTTATTCAAAATATTCCTGATAATGTGCTAGTATCTAAGTCAACTATTTTTACAGAAGCAAAAGAAAAAGGATTTAGCTTTGAAAAAGAAGAAGGTAAGATAGTTATTAAGGATTCTCAAGGAAATATTCTTAAAGATGCTAATTTCTCTCCTATTACAGTAAAAGATTGGGTAACTACATTCTCAACTCCATATTTATCTAAAGTAGAAGGTGGAGCAGGTGGTAAAGATGAAACTGGTGGAGATAAAGCAGGAAGTTTTGATGCGTTTATGAAAGAGGCAGATAAAAACGGATGGGATGCTTCAAAAACTAATATTGAGATGGCAAAAAGAATTTCTAATGGAACTTTGAAACTATGAAAAAATTAATTGAGAAATTTATTTCATTATTTATTAACCAAGAGAAGTTAGATGCTATTAAGAAAGAGGCATTAGCAGATACAGAAAAGGCTATACTTGATTTTAAGAATCAGACATACTTCGATAAACCATCTAAAAAGTGCCGATAAAAAAAGGATACGGAAAGAAAACCATCAGCTCTAATATTAAAACGGAGATGAAAAGTGGTAAAAGTCAGGCTCAAAGCATAGCAATCGCATTATCAGTTGCTAGAATAGCTAAGGCTCATAAAAAAAAGAAGTAAAAATAATAGCATATTAAATATTTTATTGTATATTTGTACTATGAAAAAAATAAAAAATAATATTCAACACCTTCCGCAACACAATCTCATTTTGGGAAGCACTTGGTATGGATAGTATTTAAAAAATATAAACTTATTAAAAGCCTTCTCATATCGAGAGGGTTTTTTTTATTCCTAGAAGCGAAGATGGTTTCATGCCAGACTTGGACTTGGGAGTACGCAGGTTCGAATCCTGTCTTTTAGACTAATTACAATATGATGCAATTGGTTAGCATAGCAGATTTTGACTCTGCCTATCGTAGTTCGAATCTACGTGTTGTAACAAATGGTAGTATTAGGCTAAATGGTTAAGCCGAAGGACTGTGAATCCTTTGATGCGAGTTCGATTCTCGTGTACTACCCAAATATATACCGAAATGACGTAAAAACGAATGGTAGAATATCTCGCCTTAGAAGTGAGGGTTTTAAGGGTTCGAATCCATTTTTCGGTACAAATTATATTTTAAATACAAAAAAAGCCTTATAAGATATAACGTCTTACAATGTTTTCATATCTTTGTGAAATATTGGCGGAATAGTTGATAAGAAAAGGAACGGTAAAGTTCAAAATTAAAAAAAATAACTTTATTAATACTTAAAACTTACAAAGATGGCAAATCGCACGTCGGCAAATCTCGTTAAGGCACAAGCAAGATTGCTTGGAGCTTTTCAAAGTTCTGAATTAAGATTCAGATACCCTGCTACATATTTAGCACTTAAATCAATGTCACCAATTATGTTTCCTAACTATTCTGAACTTCGTTTGAGAGAAGATAGAGCTGTTGAAACAAACTTTATTGCAAGAGCAAAACGTTCTTTAGGAACAGGTGGTAGAACTCATAACCATACAGGTGTGAAACAAGATTCAGCAGTATTAACTCCAACTTGGACTGCATACTCTGATAAATTCAATATGTCATTGAAACAAGCAGATACTTCTTTGTTTAGTGCAGATGAGCAATTGTTTAATGAAATGTCAAATGCTATTTCTAACTTCATGGAGGGTTATGAAACTGCTGCTACATCTTATTTGTTTACAAATAGAAGTGCTGTAGTTGCTACAACTCCTGAATGTACATTTATTACAGCAGGTACTGTAAATGCTTATGAAATTGCTTCAGCTAATGAAGGTAGAGCAATGCAGATTACTAAAATTGCAATGATTGCTAATAAATACGCTGAAGGTATTACTATCTTCTGTGATTCAGTAGCTTATGCAAAATTTGAATATCAAGCAGCTCAAGGAATCTCTAATAGTACCAATCTTTCTTTCCAATTTAATGGTGTTAAATTTGTTCACTCTGTAGAACTTAATGCTCTTGCAATTGCTGTAAAAGCTGGTCATACTAAAGGATATTGGATTGTAGTTCCTGATGGAACAGTTGCAACATTACCTTGGATTCCAAAACAAAATAGAGTTGGTGTAGATACAGTAGTTGGAAACTATTCAAATATGATTAATCCTATTGATGGAGAATCTTACGCTTTGCATACTTATGTAACAGCTGCTGATGATACTGCCAATAATGGATATGCTCAAGATGTTGTAACTCAATATGAAATATCTCAAGATATGTCATTTGCTAAAGCACCTCTTACAGTATCAACTGAAACTCCAATTATTGCTTTTGCAATTATCTAGTAGATGATAAACGTCACTAAAATACAAACAGTGTTAGCAGGAATTGTAGGGTTTAAACAGCCTTACAATCCTGACTATGCTATTGTAGATTCTGACAACCAATTAAGTTCTTCAGGTTATTACATAACGGATAATCCTTATGCTAAAATTGAATACATAAAAGATAATCAAGATTACTCTGATATATCTGCTACTGAATTTAATCTATTACTTAAAGACTTAAAAAAATCATCTATATCTAGTATTTGTAACCAAGTATTTAGCGATTATGATTTCATAGATAGAACTTTACTATTTAAAAATGCATCTAATAAAATAGATGTAGATACATTACCTATAGGATTTATAGGTTATTGGGTTAAAATATCCAAACAAAAAAATGTAGCATTTAAAATAAATAGAGTTTTACTTGATTTTCAAGGAACAGGTAGTTTTACATTAATGCTTTGGAATACATCTAAAAAAACTCCAATTCAGACAAAAGTAATAACTATTACTACTGACCATCAAGAAGTTATTTTAGATTGGGAAATTGATAATACTGATACTACCTACAAAGGTGATTATTTTATTGGTTATATAGCTAATAATTTAACAGTAACTCCTTATAAAAGAGAATGGCAGTCAGGAAACATTTTATCAAATCCAACTTATCTTGATTTTCAAAGAATAAAAGTTCCTAATCATTTAGCTTCAACGTTATTTGATTTAAACAAAATAGAAGGATTGTCAGCAGATACAGGTCTAAACTTAGATGTTACTGTTTATGAAGATTATACTGATTTTGTAATAAACAATAAAATGTTATTCGCAAGAGCTATTCAAATAGACGCTATAATAAGTTGTATTCAACTATACTTATCTTCTCTTAGAAGTAACTCAAATCAATCTCAATCAGCTCAGTTGTATGAGAAATTAATGATAGAGTTAAAAGGTACTGGAAGTGAAAGCATTGTAAAGGTAATAGGATTAGAAAATCAACTATTAGGAGATATTGCATCAATAAGATTAGAGGTAGGAAAATTAAAAAAAGGCTTACTTAAAACAAATCAAATTTTTGCATATACATTAAGATAAATGGCTAACAATACAAAAATAAATCCAGTAGGATTAGATATAGTGATAGATAAGGTACAGAAAAAACTGTATGATAAACTTACTGCATTATGGAATGTAAAATTAGAAGGCTATCCAAGATGTTATGAAGTTAAAAGAGATAAAAAAACAACTGTAGAGCATTTTGTTAATAAAAATGAATATGTTTCATTAATTCATAGCGATACAAATAAGTTTTTCTTTACTGTAAAAAAAGATATTAAGCAGAATAGTTTTACTACTTATGATGCTGAAGTTGAAGTTTATTTTATCCTTAATATTAAGGATTGTAAGTCTTTTATCGAACATAGAGCAGATGAAGAAGTTAGACTTGATGTAATAAATGTTCTATCTACAATTGGTTGTGTAGAAGTAACCAAAAAAATAACTACAGATATTACTTCTGTTTTTCAAGGTTATGATTACAAATTAGTTAATGATATGCATCCATATCATTGTTTTAAAGTTACCTTTGACGTAAAAGATTATAAATTAAAATAAATAAATAAAATATGGCATTATCAAACCAAATTATAGTAGTTCCTAGCTCTAAGGCAGATTTACTAGGAACAGGATTAGAAGCAACAGCTTTTGATTGGGATAGAGTAGAAACGATTGAGTTATCTTCAAGAAGTTATGTTTATCCAACAGCAACAGACCAAAATTTAGCATCAGTTCAAGCTGCTCAAATTTCATCTGATTTGATTATCTTACAAGGTATTAAATCTTTTAAATTAACAGGAGTTGAACCTCAAATTAATACTGCTGATGGTTCAGGTTATAAAACTGTTACAGGAGAACTTCCTTATGAGTATGAGGTTATGTTCGATAATAATGGTGTAAATTTTTGGAAAGCATTGAGAAAATTTAACTCTAAAGATTCTTATAATATTGCTTTTTATGATGTTGAAGGAAATAAAATCTTTACTTCAAGCAAAACAACAACTTTAGGAGTTCCTACTTATAAAGGATTTCAAGCTAAAATGTTATTCGTAGGACAGTACAAAGGCAAAGAAGGAAATAATCCTGCTGAGGTTAAAATGAATATTCAATTAGCCGATACAGGGGAAATGGAAAGACAAATATGGATTGCAGGAGATACTCTTGATTTTGATGCTAAATCTGATTTAGATGGTGTTAATGACTTATATGTATCGAATGTAGCTTCGCCTATTGTTTCTGGTACTACTTGGACTGTAGGAGTTACTTTAGCTGATAGAAGTCAATTTGTATCAGGTATTTTAGCTAGTCAGTTTTTTGTTAAGAAAATAACAACAGGAGGAGTAGTTACTTATTCTGCTTGTACTCTTACTTCAAGTGATGCTATTGCTAAAACATATACATTAGGAGTAACAGGAATTGTAACAGGAGCTACTTATGCAATTGTAACAGGTGCTACACTTGGTACTGCAACAGCTACTAATATTATTCAGAATTCAACTACTAAGTTGCTTTATAAAGGTATTGGAGCTACAACAGCTACTTTATAGTACTTCTTATTATATTAATTATTAGACCCGTTGCATATTTGTAGCGGGTTTTTTTATCTTTAAGAGATAAATCTCTTAAACTCAATTAAATTTTTTATATTTGTATTATGGGAACTAGAGAATATATTGAAAGAGCTAAAAGAGTTCAATCTCAATTAGGAAATGAGATAGATGATATTGTTCGTTCATTTGAAAATGAAATTTTAGACCTAAATAGAGAACAACAAATATTTCAAGAAGGTTCTGATATAAATGGTCATTTACTTGGAAAATATAGAGGAACTTTTAATGGAACTACAAGAGGATTTCCAAAAATTAAAGGCGACCCATTTAACTTTTATAATACAGGTTCTTTATTTAATAACTTTACTTTATTGTCAGAAGGAAATAAGAATAAATTAATCATCGGAAATACTGATGGAAAGGCTAAATTGTTATCTGAAAAATATGGAGAATTTGTAGGTTTAACCAAAGAGAATCAATACAAAGTAAACTACGAAATAATATATCCAGAATTAATGAAATTTATAAAGCAATACTTATGATTGAATACTATGATAGTTTAGAAGTTCTTATGCTGTATAACTGGGAGAAATATATAACTACAAGAGATAATAATTGGCTGATAGTTGGATTTAATGGAAGGCAACCTAAAATATCTAATGATGAATTAACTGCATTAGAAGGCAAATTACAGGAAGATTATTTTAAAGCAGTTGATGATAGGACTTTTACAAAAAAGTTGCAGAAATGGGCGAAAATAGACAATTTACGTACTAAGTATAATATCATAGCGATGCTATGTAAAAGATTATGGCTAGGATTTGGAGATTCTCAAATGGAACTACGTAATCAATATATTGAAATTATAAATAAATTTGGATTTAATATGCCTTTGATTAATACAGTTGAAGGGGATGCAGAAGAAATATCCTTAATAAGTAATTCAATGCAGAATATTAAAACTCAAATAGAAATGCTTGAATCTGAAATTAAAACTGATGAAGTTATTCAGAAATCAAGTTTAAATAAACAAACTATTTTAGTTGGATTAGGATTAGGACTACCTTATAAAATAAATTCAAAAGAAACAAGTGTTAGTGAATGGATTGAGCTTACAAAATTATTAGAAGAAAAAAATACTCAACAATTAAAGAATAATAAATAAAATTTTGTAACTTTGTGTTTTATAATCGGGGATTGCTACGTAATGTAGTTAATCCCTTTTTTAATTTAAGATATTATGGCAAATGAAATAGACTTAGTAGTTGGAAGTGAAGCATTTGCTCAGATAACCAAGTTGTTAGTAGAATTAGGAAAAGTTGATACTGAATTAACTGCTCTATCAACATCTTTTAGTAATTTAGGTAAGGGAGCTACTAATCCTCAAAGTTCTGCTGAATTAACAAAACTAACTGAAAATAATGCTAAATTAAATGCTCAGATATTAGAATTGACTAAATCTTATGATGCTCTTAATAAAAAATTATCTGAAGGAGTTGCTACAGCTATAACTAAAAGTAAATATACTACTCAAGAAACCACAGATTTAAGATTAGTAAACAAAGAACTTGGATTACAAAATGTAAAAGCTTCTGAACTAGCTGGTGCTTATGAAAAACTTAGTGCCGCTCATAAAATAGCTAGAGGAACTGCCGCTGATTTAGCTGCTGTACAAGGAACTCAATCTAAAGAATTTTTAGCAGCGGCAGCTAATGCTAATGCTTATGATAAAAAATTAAAAGAAATTGACCAAAACTTAGGTCAACACGGAAGGCACGTTGGAGATTATGCTCGTAGTTGGAACGGACTAGGTAATTCAATTAATCAACTTACTCGTGAAGCTCCTGCTTTTGCCAATAGTGTAAGCACTGGATTTATGGCACTATCTAATAATATACCAATATTAACAGATGAAATAGGAAATTTAATTAATAAAAATAAAGAATTAGTTGCTTCGGGAAAGCCAACTGAATCAATATTTAAAACATTAGCAGGAGCATTTTTTTCTTGGCAAACTGCAATATCTCTAGGAGTTACATTGCTTACTGTTTATGGAGCGCAATTATGGGAAGCGGCTTTTGGATTATCTGAATTAGAAAAAAGACAAAACGCTGTAAAAGAAACTATAAGTAATTTAGATAATACAACTTCAGAATATACTGTAAAATTAAAAACATTATCAGGAATAGTATTAGATACTACTAAAGGGGATAAAGATAGAAAACTAGCGTTATTAGAACTAAAAGAAATAATTCCTGAAATATCTAATTTAGATATAGACCACGTAGAAAGTTTAAAACAAATAACATTTTGGACTAATAAATATATAGAAGCAGGGATAGATAGAGCTAAAGTAGATGTATTAACTAAAAAAATAGCTGAAGGTCAAACTGAATTAGATATAGCTAAAACAGCTTCATCTGAAAAAGCGCTTAATTGGTATCAAAAAGTTTACTTCGGTATAGCTAAAATGACAGGCACTCAAGAAAGAGCTGCAAGAGTTATAAAAAATTCAATAGTTCAAGAGCAACTTGGAATGCAAAATGGTTTAGATACTTTAAATGTTCTTTTAGGAGAATATACTATAAAAGCAAATAAAGCGAATAAAGAGTTGTTAGGATTGCAAGATGACCCTAAAAAGAATGGAAAAGGTAGTAAGAGCGTTGATAAATCAGCAGAAGAAGCCACTAAAAAAGAGGAAGAAAGATTAAAAAAGTATTATGAAACTTTATTATCTAATGCTAAAAGACAGAAAGAGCTTGATAAAGACGCTTTAGAATCTTTTAATGGAACTATTGAGGCAAAGACAAACTTATCTATTCAGTTAGCTGCTACAGAAACAGATATAGCTAATATTGTATTTGAAGAAAAGAAAATTCTTGCTAAAGGAGATGTTGAATTAATTCGACAAGCTGAAAATGAAAAAGCCACAGCTGTAGAGAATGCAGGTCAAGAAAATATAAAAAGAGTTGAAAAATATTATGATGAATTAATTAAATCTACTGCTGAATATTATAAAAACAACCCTCCTTTATTTGTTGAGAGCAAAGATGCTAAAGATGCAAGAGAAAATGAGTTAAAAGATAAGAAGCATCAAAATGATTTATTACAAGAGTTAGATGGCTTAAATAATAAAGAAACAGAGGATAAAGTAAAAAAACAAGCTGATTACCTAAAAGGATTTGTAGATGATTTAGGCTCTAAAATGGGAATGACTGAAACATTTAAAATGATGTCAGGTAATATTGAAGGTTTTGGTACTAATACAGCTGTTACTTTTAATGCTATTGCTGAATCAGCTCAGGAAATGTTCTCTATGATAAGTCAAAATAGTGAAGCTAACTTTCAAGCAGAATTAGGAAGGTTAGATGCTCAAAAAACAGAATCATTAAAATATGCAGGAGATAGTTCTGTAGCAAAAGCAAAAATTGAAGAAGAATATGCTAAAAAGAAAAATGAAATAGAAGTAAGACAATTTAAAGAAAAACAAAAAATAGCAGTAGCTAATATAGCTATAGACACAGCTCAGGCTATTATGGGGTTATGGGTAAAACCAGGTTTTCCTGCTGCTATTCCAATGGCTTTAGTTGTAGGAGCTATGGGTGCAGTTCAAATGGGAATGGTAATGGCTCAAAAACCACCTGCTTATGCAGAAGGTACTGATAATCACTCAGGTGGATTAATGCTTGTTAATGATGGCAAAGGAAGTAACTTTGAAGAAAAAGTAATTTTGCCAAGTGGAAAAGTAATTAGACCTCAAGGAAGAAATGTATTAATGGATGCTCCAAAAGGAACTAAGGTATTAAACCACGAACAACAATTATTTGAGATGTTACAAAATAATAATATATCTATGAGTGAACCTAAATACCAAGGTATGACTTCAGAAGAAATGGATATGATTTTAGAAAAGCATTTTAGTAATATTAAAACTCAAAATACTATCTTTGACAAGAATGGATTCCAATCTTATGTTAAGAATGGTAATAGTATAACAAGAAGTAATAGTAATCGTTCTCAAGCAATTGGTATAAGCGTATAATAATGGGAGAAACATTTCAATTAAAATTTAATAGTAATTCAGAAAATTTAACCGTAAGCATTGATGAGCCTATCAACTTTGCTACGGTTGACTTTCAGTTATCTCAAAAAGATAAAGGATATGGTCGTGATGTATCTTTCAATGGAGGAGAAACTCAATTTGAGTTTGTAAAGTATAGAAATCACTATTTAGATAAGTTACTTACTTACAATAAAACTTATGGATTTGAATCAATAGTTGAGTTAGTTATAACTTTAGGAACTATTTCTACAATTATTGGAGAATTAGATTTTGCAACTGCCATTACAGATGATTTAGAGTACTTTAAATGTAAGGTAATTCAAAAGTCAAGCCTACAAGTTATAAAGAGAAGAAAATCCGTTAAAATTGACTTATTAGGTTCTAAAGATGTAGATGGAAACTATTTAGCTCCATTAGTTCCTGAAAATGTATTACTATATAGTAAGCCTATTTATCAAGTATCTACTTGGTCACAAAATGAAGATTTTTCTCTTATGTCTGATGAGTTTGCCTCAATTTCTAATGTAAATCCTGCAAAATATATAAATAGATATGAAATATCAGATTCTATAATTCCATTTGAAAATGATAATAATTGTAAAGTAATTACAGTTAAAAGCAAATTAAATAATATAAATATAAAAGTAAGTAATTTATCTATAGATTCTTATGGCTCATATTCTGTTGCAATAATTGCTAAATATGGAACTACATTAGGAACAGCTACAGAATTAAATATATTTTCTATAAATGCTGATGGAATAATTATTATAAATACTGAAGGAATTATATCTTCTTTAAAAATAAATGATAATGTTTGGTTATATATTGAAATCAATCCAGCAGATGCTTACCAAACTTTTATTATATCGGGAATGCAAGTTAGTATATCAGGAGAAAATACGGTATATAATTCAGTAGTTCCTGCGTTTAGATTGATTAATGTAATGAATAAAGTTATAAAATCAATATCTCCAAATTCATTAGTAATATCAGATAGATTTGGAACTCCTATTACTGGAGATTTTTACAATAACTTTATATTTAATGGTAATTCATTAAGAGTATTACCTGACAAACCTTTTAATATTTCGTTAGAAGATATTGAAAAATCTATAGTTGAAATGAATGCTGATTGGGAAATTAAACCTGATGGAAATGTATTCTTTGGAATAGAAGATGATTTCTATACTAATATAGAATGCGGTGTTTTTACAAATACTCAATTTTCTCAAATGAATAAAACTTTTAATCCAAGGTTTTCTATTAATGAATTTAACTATGGATATAAAAACTTTCAATCATTAAAAGAAAATGAAGAACCAAATTCTGCTGATGTTATTCATGGAGAATCTAAATGGGTATTAGGAAATAAATCAGTTGAAAATAAAAAAGATATTTCTATAGAATGGACAAGAGATTCATTTTTAATTGAAACTAATAGAAGAAAATCATTAGAAATAACAGAAGGAACTGCTTCTCAAGATGATACAGATTTATTCATAATACAAGCAGTACCTAATAATTCTATTATAAATATGTCTTATGAGCCTATTTTATCACATTCATATACAAATGGAATTTTAACTTTAACAAGCACTGGAGATATAAATTTTAGAGTAGTCGGAATGAGGGTGGGAGATGTATTTCAAATTTTATCTCCTAGTTCACATAATATTGGAAATTATGTTATTTTATCAGTATCTGATGCAACATTAGGATTAACATTAACTTCAGGTTCAACTCCTGCTGGATATACAGTTCCATTTATTACTTATTTTATACATATGCTAAGAGGAGTAAATACTCCAAATATGATGTCAACTATTAGTGGTTTTACTGATATAAATAATTTAATAGGTTCTAATGTATTTGCTAATTTAAAATATTCTATTAGAAGGAATATAGAATTATATTGGAAAAAATATTTAACTACTTGTAATTTATATCATAACTACAATGGTATAGCAAATACTTGGTATAAAAATAATAATAAATTTTCATCAACTTATAATGCTATAAACTTAACAGAAAGAGAAGTTATAGATACTTATGGCATAAAACCATTATTAACTCCATTTATTTATAACGATGTAATATTTTCAAATGTAGAATTTATAGATTTTATAACATTACAGAATAGAATAAGAACGGATAGAGGGTATATATTAACAAAAGATAATAATGGATTACCATTAAAATTGTATCCAATGACTATGAAATATGATAATTTATCTAAAGAATTAACCATTAAAGGAGAAGAAAAATTTGATGAAGCTACTATATATCCTCAGTTAGTTCCAAATATAATGACTTTAAATGCATCTGATATTACATTTTCAAATTCTAAAGTAGGAGGATTTATAAAATCAAATGGTGGAAATTCTATTACTACAAAAGGAATAGTATATAATACTGCTACAAATCCAACAGTAGCTAATACTTTATATTTGTTTAATGAAGGTGTTGGAAATAGTGATTTTATAGGAAATTTATCGTTTTTAGAACCTTTAAAGACTTATTATGCAAGAGCTTATGCTCAAAATGGAATAGGTTTAGTTTATGGAAATGAAATATCATTTACAACATTAGGAGAAGCTCAAATAGGAACTCAAATATGGACTTTAAAAAATTTAGATGTATCTACTTATAGAGATGGAACGGTAATACCTCAGGTAAATTCATCTTTATGGTCAGGTTTAACTACAGGAGCTTGGTGCTATTATAATAATGGAACTTCTGATATTGGATATGGAAAACTATATAATTGGTATGCCGTAAATGACATTGCTCATGGAGGATTAGCTCCATTAGGTTATCACGTGCCTGCTTTAACAGAAATGAATGTATTAATAACATATTTAGGAGGTTCTTCAGTAGCTGGTGGGAAAATGAAAGAAATAGGAACTACTCATTGGACTGCTCCAAATACAGGAGCTAACAACTCAAGTAATTTCTATGGATTGGCAGGAGGAAGAATAAGTGGAACTTCATTTGTTGAAAAAGGGTTGTATGGAAACTATTGGATTAATACACAATTCTCTAGTACTAATGGATATATGATTCAACTATCCAATTCAAGTGAATCTATTTTAACTTCAAATATAATAAAAAAAGATGGAATAGCAGTAAGATTAATAAAAGACTAAATATATGAGCGCAATAAATTTATATGCAAGTAAAGCAGAAGCTTTTTACGTTAAAGATAGCCAAAGAAATAGTTTCTATGAATATGGTGGAATACAGTTGTTTCCAAATATTGAATATACTCAAGGTATTAGCAATATAGAATTAGCTAATGGATTTTCTGTTAGCATTTATAAAGCTTATGACGATACTCTTTTGGATACTTTAAATTATACTTTAAAAGAGCAAACAAATGCATCTACTATATATGCTGATAGTTTAATAATATTTGCTGATAACGAAACATTATACGTAGATAGTAATGCTACAGGAACTGAATTATGGTCTATAATTCCAACTAATGACTATGGAAATGACTTAGTGTATTTAAAATTTGTAGGAAACCCTATTTCTAATCTTATAGCACATAACTTTAAAACAAGAGTATTAGCTGATTTAGGAATAATAGAAGGGGAAGCTTTTTTAAATGCAATTTTATTAGGTTTAGTAGATTCAAATGATTATTCATATTACTATACAAATCCTTTTTACATTACATCTTTAGATGAAGATAGATGCACTAAAATAGAATATAAGAACTCATTAGATGAAATTAATCAATCAATAGGATTGAAATTTTGGTTTAGACAGAAATCAAGACAATCTGAACTAACTACTTATTATGAATCATCAACAAAGAATACAGTTACTCAAGCTGTTAAAACGCATAATTTAGAGATGTATGAATCAGAGTTTATGAGCATTGATGATTTAATATTAACAGCAACTATATTAGAAAGTTCTTATCTATATATAGGTACTACAAGATATAGTTTATTTGAAGCTATTAAGATTCCTGAACTAACACAACAAGAGAACTTTGGAAAGCTAAAATTCACGTTAGCTCCAAATAATTAACTAAAAAATAACTAACTTTACAAAAAATAATTATGGCACAGCAATTTATAGATTTTGGAAATAGTACTCCTAATAATGGAGATACAATATTTGATGCTTTTTCAAAAGTAAATTCAAATGTAACAGATTTACAAACAGCAATAACAACTTCCTCTGATTCAGTTTTTAATGAGGTTAAGGTAGGAAAAGGAGCAGGAAATATATTGACTAATACAGTAGTTGGTAGAAGTACTTTAATTTCAAATACAACAGGTTCTCGTAATACTGCATTAGGAAGTCAATCTCTACAAAATAATATAACTGGAAGCTATAATGTATCGGTTGGGGATAGTTCATTATTTAGCAATACAACAGGAAGTAATAATACTGCTAATGGGTTTGGGGCATTATCTAATAATATATCTTTTAGTAATATAACTGGCATAGGTGCAAATTCACAAGCTAATGCTTCAAATCAAATTAATTTAGGAGATACTGCAATAACATCATTGCGTTGTAATGTTCAGACAATTACTTCATTATCAGATGAAAGAGATAAAACAGATATTATTGAAATTAGTGAAGGATTAGAATTTATATCTAAACTAAAACCAGTTACTTTTACTTGGAATCAAAGAGATGGTAATAGAGTAGGAATTAAATCTGCTGGATTTATAGCTCAAGATTTATTAGCATTACAAAAAGATTCTTTAATTGGAGATAATTTAGATTTAGTTTCTGATTTAAACCCTGAGCAATTAGAAGCAAGATATACAAATCTTATGCCTATAATGATTAAGGCAATCCAAGAATTAAATGAACTATTAAAAGTAAAATAATGGTAGAATTTCCAAACATAGAACATTATAAAGGAGATACGTTTAGAGCTATTCCAATGCAAATTAAATTTAATGGGACTGTAATAGATATTACTAACTATATAATTACAATGCAATTAAAAAAAGAAATTGGAGGAGTTCCTTATTTAACTCTATCTTCAATAGCTAACGCAGGCATAACTATAGTTAATGGTATTGCGGGTATATTTGAGATTAATGAACAAATTATAGATATAAAATCAGGAACTTACATATACGATATTGAGTTTAATGATAATAATATAATAGATAAATATATAAGA
>Ga0208916_10000493_pt1 | contig 18568 bp, 18 predicted proteins | sample DEB19_08_DNA_5_FD_184523 | JGI IMG/M metagenome (GOLD analysis project Ga0208916, IMG submission 184523) | Aqueous microbial communities from the Delaware River and Bay under freshwater to marine salinity gradient to study organic matter... | ecosystem: Environmental > Aquatic > Marine >... | reverse complement strand
AGCACATGACGCTGCTGTGGGGATCGCCGCTGACCAACGAAGCCAAGCAGAGCAGCCCGGTCAATGCGCCGGCGGTTTTCGGGGCGCTTGACTTTCGGATTCAAGGGATCTCGCCGATGGAGAGCATCCGGCCACTTTCGCCTTTGTACGGGCCTATTGCGTTGTTGATGATCGGCCTGTTTTTAGCTGTCGTGGTGGGTGGCGCGCAGATGGCTTCTGTGCTCACCCGCGACCTGCGCAAACTTCAACGCTTCGCCAGCGACCTGGTCCGGGACGGCCTGAGCCAAGAGCGCGCCAAACCGACCAACACCGAAGAAGTCGCCAGCCTGTCCAGGTCCATCAACCAGATGCTGGACCGCTTGTATGAGCAACGCCAAGCCATCACCGGCGAAGGCGAAAAGCTCGGTGAACTGGCAGAGGCCCTGAAACGCGCCGACAAGCGAAAAGACGAATTTGTCGCCATGCTGGCGCACGAACTGCGCAATCCGCTGGCCCCCATCATGACGGGCGCAGAAATGCTCAAGCACATGGCCGGGATCGACCCTGTGATTCAACGCACCAGCCTGATCATCAGCAACCAGGCCAAGCACATGGCCCGCATCATTGACGACCTGCTGGACATCTCGAGGATCACGCGCGGACAAGTCACGCTCAAACTCGACACCATCGACTTTGCCAACGTCACAGCCGTCGCGATAGAACAGATTCGCCCACTGATAGAGTCGAGTCGACATCACTTGACAGTCTCTGTTCCGGACGGCCCGCTGCCGGTCCGCGGTGACCACCACCGGCTGGTCCAGGTCACCAGCAACCTGCTGAACAACGCCGCCAAGTACACCCCGGAAGGCGGCTACCTGAACCTGCGGGTGGCGATTGAAAACAACGAATTGCGCATGACGGTCGGCGACAACGGCAGCGGCATTGACCCTGATCTGATGCCTGACATATTTGACCTTTTCACCCAGGGCGAACGCTCCTCCGGCCGGCGTCAAGGTGGGCTCGGGCTGGGTCTTGCACTGGTGAAGAGTCTGATCCAAATGCATGGCGGTCGGGTCATGGCTGACAGCCCGGGGGTTGGCAAGGGTTCCTGCTTCAATGTCTATTTGCCCATCGCCCGCATCGAGAACTTAGCCACTCCGGCGCCTGCAGCGTTGAGCATCGCAACCAGCCGTGCCCTCAAGCTGCATGTGGTCGATGACAACGTTGACGCAGCCCAAACACTCGGCATGCTGCTGCAAATGGAGGGCTACCCTGTGAGCGTTAGTTTTGACGGCCTGTCGACCCTAGAAAAATTCAAGAGCGGTGGCGACAGCCCCGATATTTTTATTCTTGACATCGGACTGCCCGACATGGACGGCACGGAACTCGCTCAAAAATTACGCGCGTATCCGAGCCTGCAGCAGACCATCATGATTGCCCTGACCGGCTACGGTCAAGCCAGCGACAAAGCCCGCTCGCTCGCCGCGGGTTTTGACTACCATTTGGTCAAACCAGTTGACTACGATCACCTCAAAGCTCTGCTGGCCGAGATTGAAGACGACTTGAACGTGGCAGCTTGAACCGGTGAGTCAAGGCCACCCTTGCGGCCGACCCAAGGGTTAACACGCAAGAAGAATGGCTGCCTTGTCAGCCGGCCAACTCTCCATTGATAATCACGGGCTTTTGAAGCCGCTTACAACATGGAGACCGACATGCAAACAACTCTAAAAACATTTTTAAAACTGGCACTCTTCAGTACTGCGCTGGCCACTGGCGCGGCACAGGCCCAAAGCGTGAAAATCGTGGGGCTGGTTGAACTCAGCGGTACCGGCGCTACCTCCGGAACTAATTTTGACAACGGCATGAAACTGGCCGTGAAAGAGATCAATGCCGCAGGCGGCATCCTCGGCCGCAAGATCGAATACACCTCCAACGACACCCAGTCCAACCCCGGCGTGGCCAAAGGGCTGGCAGAAAAAGCCGTCGACAACGACGCCTACGTCGTCATGGGTCCGGTGTTTTCGGGCTCCATCATGGTCAGCATGGCAGCCACCCGGCGCGCAGAAATCCCTAATTTCACAGGTGGCGAAGCAGCTGCCATCACGGAGCAAGGCAATCCCTACGTCTTCAGAACATCGTTCACCCAAGCCACCGCCATGCCGAAGATCGCCGGCTACATCAAAAACACCATCAAGGCCAAAGCCGTCGACGTGATCTATGTCAACAACGACTTCGGCAAAGGCGGCCGTGACCTGATCATGAAAGCCTTAGAAGCCCAAGGCATCAAAGTCGGCGCAGACGTCTCGACGGAACCCGGCCAGGTCGACTTCAGCAGCGCCGTTATCAAGGTCAAGCAAACCAACAGCGATGCGGTTTTCGTTTACTCCAACGAAGAAGAATCTGCGCGTTTGCTGCGCGAGCTCAAAAAACAAGGCTACGCCAAGCCGATCATTGGTGAAACCACGCTGACCAGCCAGAAGGTTATTGAACTGGCCGGCGAAGCCGCCAACGGCGCGATTGCACACGTCGGCCTGACGGCCGATGCGCCCCAAGCCAACGTGAAGAAATTCGACGCCGCCTACCAGCGCGAATTCAAGTCCAAGACCGACCACAATGGTTTGAAAGGCTACATCGGCATTTACACCGTCAAGGCCGTGACCGAAAAAATCGGTAAATTTGATGCCAAGGCTTTTGCAGCCGCCATGAAAAACATCAGCCTGTCAGCCAAGGCCTCGCCCGGCCTTTTGCTGGATGTCAGCTATGACGACAAAGGCGACTTGGACCGCGAGAGCTACATGACCAAAGTGGTCGCCGGCAAACAGGTCGTCACCAGCATCCTCCCGCCAGTCAACAAAAAATAACAGGATCTTTCGTTTACCTATGGACAACAGAAAATTCACATTGGCCGGGGTGATGGGCATGCCCATCAACCAGTCACGCTCGCCGATCCTGCACAACTACTGGATTGCCCAACACGGCTTGCGGGGGGCTTACGGCCACTTTCCAGTCGAAGCTCACAACTTAGAGGCGGCCATCCGTGGCCTCTCCGCGCTGGGCTTGGCGGGTTGCAACGTGACGCAACCGCACAAAGTTGAAGCCCTGAAGTTGATGGATGTGGTGGACCCGTTGGCTCAGCGCATGGGTGCGATCAACTGCATCGTGGTGCAGCCTGACGGCAGTCTGCATGGCTTCAACCATGACGGCTATGGCTACATTCAAAGCCTGAAAGACGCCAATCCCGCTTGGCGGGCAGATGCCGGCCCGATCGTCGTGCTGGGCGCCGGTGGCGCGTCGCGTGCCGTGGTGCTCAGTTTGATCAATCAAGGGGCGACAGAGATTCGGCTGGTGAACCGGACACTCGACAAAGCGCAGGCTTTGGCAGCCGGGTCGGAACACATTGTCAAAGTCGTTCCTTGGGCAGAGCGCAACAGCGCCATGGAGGGTTGTGCGCTGCTGGTCAACACCACCAACCAAGGCATGTACGGCCAGCCGCCACTGGCTATCTCCCTAGACGCCCTGCCCCTGTCGGCCATGGTCTCAGACGCCATCTACATCCCGCTCGAAACGCCTTTGCTGGAAGCCGCCCGTCTGCGCGGCAACAAGACTGCCAATGGCTTGGGTATGCTGCTGAACCAGGCGCGCCCCGCCTTCAAATCGTGGTTCGGCGTCATGCCCGAGATCACCGATGAATTGAAGCAGGCCATTTTGGCGACTTTTTGACGTGCCGATGATGGGTGTTTTGACGCAAAGGAAGATTGACGCTCACTGCCACGTGCTGGACCCTGCGCGGTTTCCCTACGCCGCGGACGTGGCCTACCGCCCGGCCGGTCAAGAAATGGGCGACGCCCGGTATTTTCAAGCCGTGATGGCTTGCTACGCGGTAGAGCATGCGCTGCTGGTCGGACCCAACTCCGGCTACGGCACAGACAACCGCTGCCTGTTGGACGCCATCAAAACCGGCAACGGCAAGTTCAAGGGCATTGCCGTGGTGCCCAATGACTGCCCGCTCGAGACGCTGCTTGAACTCAAAGCCAGCGGCGTGATTGGCCTCGCCTTCAACCCGTCGCTGCATGGTTTTGAGCACTACGCAGACATTGAGCCCTTGCTCCAGCGTTTGAAAGCGCTGGACATGTGGGCGCAGTTTCAAGTCGAAAACGACCAGCTGCTTCAGTTCATGCCCATGCTCAAACGCGTCGATGTGAAGTTGATGTTCGACCACTGCGGCCGCCCCGCCATTGACGCTGACACCCACCAGGCCGGTTTTCAGGCCTTGCTCGCACTCGGCCGCGAAGGCCGTGCGGTGGTGAAGGTATCGGGCTACGCCAAATTCTCTAAAGCCGGTTTTCCGTTCCCGGATGTCCGTCCATTTTTAGATGAACTGGTGCAGAACTTTGGCACCCGACACTGCGTCTGGGCATCAGACTGGCCCTACCTCAAAGCGCCTTTCCGGCTTGACTACGGCCCGATGCTGAACGTCTTCGAAAGCCAATTTTCGGCATCTGACCGGGAAGTCATGCTGTGGTCTGCCCCCAAGCAACACTTCGGTTTTTGAGCCCTCAACCGCGGCCGTTTTCAGCTGGTTTTTGACCGAGCCCGACCCGATAGGCTTCGAGCTTAGCGGCAAAGTCGGTGGCGTCGCCGTAGTCTAAAAACCGCTGGTACCGCGCATGGGTGCCCAGGATTTTTTGCGCGTGCTTGATCGGGCAAAAATACTCCTCAGTGCGCGCCAGAATCTCGGCCATGTAGCTCATCAAGCCGTTGCCGTATTCGCAATAAGTGCAGTGAAATTTCTCAATGAAGTTGAGGTAGTGCAACTGGTGCCGGTCGAAGACGATGTAGTCGGCGCGTTTGACCCTGGTCACGCCGTAGACCGGAAAGCACACCCACTGGTAAAAACTCACGCACAGGTCGAGCAGCATCAGCGGAAAAATCATGGCGTAAATGACCGGCCCGGTGACCAGGTTCTGCGGCCGGTAAGCCACCACCCAGCGAAAAAAATCGGTCTTTAGCTTCTTGTGGGCAGCCTTGACGGAGCTTTCAAACTCGACGCGCTTGCCCCTGATCTCAAAAAACATTTTGCTCTCTTGTTCATGCAGAGCAGTCCGGAGCTCGTCCTCTAACGCGGCCATTTTCGCCATCAGCTGGGCAATGTTGTCGTTCATGGAATCCACCGGTGATTGACTGGTCGGTCGATCTTAGGCGCTAGCGATGGAAGGGCCGGCCTTCCCGACACACTTTTGTAAATTTAGACATTGCATCGATTAATGATGCGATTTTAATTATTTTAAATTATTAGTATTACACCAGAACAGAGTAAAAACCAGCAAGGCCAGCAAACCGCGCTGGCAAATACAGGGAATGAACTTTTTCACAACTCAAGCGAAAGGCGTCTTAGCAAGCCAAAGATGCTTTCTGAGTTAATTTTTGATTACCGGGTTGTACCGGTTGGACCTGAGCTGTTCGTCGCGGCCACAACAGCAAGCGAGGCAACGGCAGCGCTAATGACCAGCGTTGAGGTTGCAATAGTGCCCACCGCGGCAGCATCACCCGTTGTGCCTGCGGCCGCAGCCGAGGTAGCCGCTGGCGCAACAGGTACCTGCGCCCAAACATATCCTGCATGAAGGCTCAAAGCAGTGATAGACAAAATTGCGAATATATTGATTTTCATGGGTTGATTATTTCTAAAGTTGTGATTTCAGGAGTAGCTTTTTTCAACATACCACTCAACGTGTAAATACATACGTTTAAAAATATGAATGTAACTTGAGGCAACATTTCTCACCATTGTTCGGCGGGAATTCATGTCTATTTTCCAACTTCGCAGCTTAAAAGCGGATGGATGTAACAGTTGACACATGTTTGTTACTAATTGTTAAACTAGATACATAAATACAAAATAGTAAATTCATTTTAAATAATGAATTTACCTTGAAGTTTTTATTTTTAATGAATCAAAACCACATGTGTATCACTTTGAGAAAGCTGTCATGCCTCATTTAAACTGGTTTAAATTCAACTGTATTTGCACACATCGAGTCTTATCAGCGTTGCTAACAGCCCTGCTGATAACGGTATTCACGCAAAACGTACGCGCAGAAACAGAGACGTCTGCGATCACCGCCGCAGCAGCTGACACGGCCTCCACCGCAGTGGGCCTTGCCAAGGGCTTGGTTGAGTTGAACCCACTCGGCTTGGTCGGTTCATTGGCGGTGAAAGTCGCCACCATCGCCTACATTGACAAGCTGCCTGAAGAAGACCGCGCACAGCCCTTCGGCTTTGTATCTGCCTTTTGGGGCGGTGCTGCGGCCAACAACCTGTGTTGGCTCACGGGCGCCGGCCCACTGTGTTTTGTGCTGGGGATTGCAACCGGCAGCTACCTGTGGAACAGCGGACAAGAAGACCGTACATATTGGGCCAGCTGTAAATCGCTGCGCTCAGACCATCCGGAAGCACCCTGCTCACGTTCAGACAAAAACATCCATCTCTACCCAGAGCCGGTGCTGGCACTGGCACGATAAAGCGCCGTCTTTGAGGGACTGGGGTCAACCGTCTGCCAGCCGTCGGCGCAAGTGTGGCGCTGCATCACCGCGCGACCCAATGATGGATGGCCGAAGCGAGCCTAGAGAGACGGCTCTTGATCGTGCCATACAACCTGCGTGCGTTGGTTGCGCAGGCCAATCGCTACGAGCCCAAACTCACCGAGAGCACGCTGGACTTTGCCCGGCACTACGGCTGCTCGGTGTTGCCGGCCCGCGCTTACCACCAGCGGGTGCCCCGGCTGGCTGAGGAGCTGCGCATCCGCTACGCCAACGGCACCTTTACCCGATGGCTGGACACCCTGAAGAACACCGATGTGTTGCTGCTCGATGACTGGGGTATGGCCGGCTGAGCTTGACCGGTCAAGATCCCCGGAATCCCCGGTCACGTTCGCCGGAATACGCCCTGGCGGGTTTCCAAAACAGGCGTTATGCAAAATTGTCTACGCTGGAGCGGTCACCAGCCGCCTGCGCTTCGCGCATGGTTTTAATCCGCGGCTTCGCCGAACATTTTGTGTTGGCCCCCGCCCACCCTATTGGCTTGCTTGCTTCGCAGCATTGACCGTGCTGGTCTACCCGTCCGCCCCCAATGGGGCTCCCTTAGCCCGCACGCCTACTTGGTTGGCTTTTGCTTTACGGGCCTGTCAGTCGGCGTGACAGCCAACGCTTGACGTCAGTTCAGAAAATCCCTGCTCTGAATATCGCGGGCATGGTGCAAAACTCGGACAACGATGACGCCTGCCTCTTCAGGGATGTAGTACAAGTTGTACGAGGTCGATGTCGGCCAACACCTGATGTCCGCGCTTAACTCTGGACGTGCTCTACCCATCAACGGCTGCAAGGCCAGTGTCTGGGCTTCTTTCTCGATGACATCCAAAACATGGTCAGCCGCCTCGAAGCTTTGCTCCGAAATAAACGACCACGTTTCCAGAAGGTCAGTCTGCGCACTACGGGCAAACAATGCCGATGCCATCAAGACGTTTTCTTCAGCGCACGGCCTTGGGACTTGATGGCGGCCATGTCCATTTTGCTGACGTGACCCGCGTTCACATCGGCCATGCCTTGAGCGATGTCGGCCCTGATGGCGGCCAGACTGGATTGCTGCACCGACTGATAAGCCTCGAACAAACGCAAAGCTTCGCGAATGACTTCACTTGCCGAGCCATAAAGACCCGATGCAACATGCTGGCGCACCCGCGCTTCAAGCTCCATCGGTAAAGATACATTTAAAGCCATAAGGCCTCCTTGAGTGGCAAAGATTGCCATCTTATGGCATTTATCTACTTGCCGCGATGCCGTTCTGGAATTCACCACGACGCTCAAGCGTATTCAGCAAAGCCCTAGCGCTAGACCAGATGAACCAGCCTTGACCATTGAAACCATCGGCAAGTCCATCGTGAGCGGCACGACATTAGCGGCATCAATCAAGGTGTCTTGGCTCAGGTGGCTTTTGCTCAAAGAAGCTCCCATGGTCAGCGCTAGATTGTTCTGTGAGGCGCTATGCAGCCCTGCTTCTTGCTACTGGTACACCACCCAGGGGGTGTATTGCAAAAGACTCTGTTTTTGCAGAGACTTATCCGTATTTTTTCCGTACGACCAAAAAAAAGGACCCAGCCAAAAAGCCAAGTCCTTGATTTATAACGATATGTTGGTGGGAGATGCAAGTTTCGAACTTGCGACCCTTGCAGTGTGAATGCAATGCTCTACCCCTGAGCTAATCTCCCTGTGCTTTTCAGCAAGCCTCAAATTATATGAGTTTTTTCAGATCAATCATGTCGAGACGGACTGAATTTTTAAGCGGCCCGTGCGCGCCACACGGTTTTGCCTTTGCTGGCTTTGTCGATGCCAGCCAACAAGGCCTCGTGTGCGGTGGTTTCTTGGTCGTTGGCTAAGAGAAGTGGCAAATCAAAGGTGCTGAGGTCGACGATTTGAATGGCAACACCGGCCTCTGGCTCGGTGCCCATGTCCATCACCAAGCTGTTTTGGCCGCGCGTGAGGTTGATGTAAACGTCGGCCAGTAGCTCGGCATCTAACAAGGCGCCGTGCAAGGTTCGGCCGGCGTTGTCGACTTCCAGGCGGTCACACAAGGCGTCTAGCGAATTGCGTTTACCGGGGAACAACTCCTTGGCCATCATCAAGCTGTCGACCACTTTGGCCACGCAATGTTTCAGCGGTGGTTTGCCGATCAGTGACAGCTCTTTGTTTAAAAAACTAACGTCAAAAGGCGCGTTGTGGATGATGACTTCGGCATCTGCCAGATAGGCCAACAGTTCGTCGGCAACGGCGGAGAACTTCGGCTTGTCGCGCAGAAACTCATTGCTGATGCCGTGGACTTTCAGTGCGTCTTCATGGCTGTCCCTGCCTGGGTTGAGATAGAAATGGAGGTTGTTGCCGGTCAGTTTGCGGGCGACCAGTTCAACGCAGCCAATCTCAATGATCCGATCGCCGTTTTCGGCAGACAGACCCGTGGTTTCAGTATCCAGAACAATTTGACGCATAGATTTAATGCAGTTCTTTGGCGTGGTTGACGGTGTATTTGGGAATTTCAACCGTCACATCGCCCTGCCCTAAAAAGGCTTGGCAACTCAAGCGCGAGTTTGGCTCTAGTCCCCAAGCGCGATCGAGCAAGTCTTCTTCGTTTTCGTCTAACTCGTTGAGAGATTTCATGCCTTCACGCACGATGACGTGGCAGGTGGTGCAGGCGCAGCTCATGTCGCAGGCGTGCTCGATGTTGATGTGGTTGTCGAGCAGCGCTTCGCAAATAGAGGTGCCGGCGGGCGCGCTGATTTCAGCGCCGGTTGGGCAGTATTCGGAGTGCGGCAAAATTTTGATGATGGGCATGGTTTGTGTGTTCTGAAAATTTTAAAGTGGGTGCGGTCTGCGTCAGACCGCTGCGATGTTTTTACCGGCCAAGGCTTTTTGAATGCCGCGGTTCATGCGCTGGGCGGCGAAGTTTTCAGTGCCTTTGGCCAAGGCTTGGTTGGCGGCTTCAATGGTGGCGGCATCTGCATCAGCACGCGCGCTGGCAACGGCGGCCATCAGCCTGTCGATGTTCGATTTTTCTTCAGCTTCAAGCAAGTCTGCGTCTGCATTCAGCGCGCTTTGCGTGGCCAGCAACATGCGGTCGGCATCGACACGGGCTTCAGCCAGTGCACGTGCTTGCATGTCTTGCTGAGCCGTCGTGAAACTCTCTTGCAACATGCGAGCGATCTCGTCGTCTGACAGGCCGTAAGACGGCTTGACGTCAATCTGCGCAACCACCCCGCTGCCCTGCTCTTTGGCGCTGACACTCAACAGGCCGTCCGCGTCGACCGTGAAGGTCACGCGGATGCGCGCAGCGCCTGCGGCCATCGGAGGGATGCCGCGCAGCTCAAAACGAGCCAGACTCCGGCAGTCGGCCACCAAGTCGCGCTCGCCCTGCACCACATGCAAGGCCAAGGCCGTTTGGCCGTCTTGGTAGGTGGTGAAGTCTTGCGCCATCGCGGTGGGAATGGTTTGGTTGCGCGGCACGATGCGCTCCACCAAACCGCCCATGGTCTCAATGCCCAAAGACAGTGGAATCACATCGAGCAGCAACAAATCGTCGCCCGTGTGGTTACCGGCCAACTGGTTAGCAGAAATAGCCGCGCCCAGCGCCACCACTTCGTCCGGGTTCAGGTTGGTCAAGGGTTCACGGCCGAAGAAGTCAGCCACGGCGGCACGGATGGCAGGCATGCGGGTTGAACCGCCGACCAACACCACGCCCTGAATCTCGTCTTTGCCGAGCTTGGCGTCGCGCAAGGCTTTGCGCACCGCCGTCATGGTCTGCGCTGTCAAGTCGGAGGTGATGTCTGCAAAGTCAGCGGGCGTGACGATGGTGTCAATCCGCGTGTCTGTCAGGTCGAGTTGAAAAGCAACACTGCTCTGCGTGCTCAGGGTTTCTTTGACAGCGCGGGCTGTGCGCAGCAAGGCAGCTTTGTCGGCAGCATTTTCAAGCGGGGAAATAGCAGTTTTTGCCAAAGCCCAATTCGCCAGGGCGCGGTCGTAGTCATCACCACCCAGCGCTGAGTTGCCGCCGGTGGCGACCACCTCAAAAACGCCTTGCGTCAAACGCAGAATTGAGATGTCAAAGGTGCCGCCGCCTAAGTCATAGACCGCAAAAACACCTTCGCTGTTGTTGTCCAGGCCGTAGGCAATGGCAGCGGCTGTGGGCTCATTGATGAGGCGCAGCACGTTCAGACCGGCCAACTGTGCGGCGTCTTTGGTGGCTTGGCGCTGGGCTTCGTCAAAATACGCGGGCACGGTGATGACGGCACCAAAAACCTCATCGTCAAACGTGTCTTCGGCGCGAAAGCGCAGGGTCGCCAGAATCTCGGCACTGACTTCGACTGGGCTTTTTTCGCCGGCGGCGGTTTGCAAACCGACCATGCCAGGTTTGTCAATCAACTGGTAGGGCAAGCGGCTTGGGTCGGCAATGTCGTGCAGACCACGGCCCATCAATCGCTTGACCGAGGCGATGGTGTTGTGTGGGTCTTCGACCTGGGCGGCCAACGCCTCGAAGCCGATTTGTCGTTTGTCAGCGCTGAGGTAGCGCACCACACTCGGCAGAATCACGCGTCCTTGCTCGTCGGGCAAACATTCGGCCACGCCGTTGCGCACGCTGGCCACCAGCGAATGGGTGGTGCCGAGGTCGATGCCAACAGCGATGCGCCGTTGGTGCGGATCAGGGGTGTAACCGGGTTCTGAGATCTGAAGTAATGCCATGTGTTGGTGTGTTTTTATTTAACTGGCAAGCTGGTCGATACGGGCTTCAACCTCGGTGCCAAAACGCTGGATGAACATCAGGCTGCGAACGTCATTCGCGGCCTTGATATGGTCTTGCTGCACGTCCAAAGCGTGCGCGATGACGGCCAACTGGGCCTGTTCTGCAGCGCTGGTTTCTGCGGCGATGGCTTCCAGCTGGGCCAGCGATGACGCGTCTTCAAGCGCTTCGCGCCATTCCATTTGCTGGATCAAAAAAGCCGGCGGCATAGCGGTGTTGTTCTCCGCGTTGATGGGCGCGGCGTGGAGTTCGCACAAGTAGCTGGCGCGCTTCAACGGGTCTTTCAGGCGCTGGTAGGCCTCGTTGATGCGCACCGACCATTGCATGGCCAAGCGCTGCGCGGCTGCGCCCTGCGCTGCAAACTTGTCAGGATGGGCTTCGCGCTGGAGCTCTTTCCAGCGTGCATCGATCACAGCACGCGTCTGCGCAAACTGCACAGGCAGCTGGAACAATTCAAAGTCGGTGGATTGCAGGTTCATAACAAGAAAAAGCCGCCAGCACCGGGGGTGGAGGCGGCAGCCGGTTCAGGGCCGGAAACTGAGCCTCAGACTCGAAAGCTCTCGCCGCAGCCGCAACGATCTCGTTCGTTCGGGTTGATGAATTTAAAGCCTTCGTTGAGACCTTCACGGACGAAGTCCAGTTGGGTCCCATCGATATAAGCCATGCTCTTCGGGTCGACCAGCACCTTGACGCCGTTGTCTTCAAAGACCACGTCTTCGGGGGCAATGTCGTCGGCATATTCCAGCTTGTAGGCCAGACCCGAGCAACCCGTGGTCTTGACGCCCAGCCGAACGCCCACGCCCTTGCCACGCTTGGTCATGTAGCGCGTCACGTGGCGCGCGGCAGCATCAGTCAGTGTTACGGACATAGTGGCGGAATCAATCTGTAAATCAAGCGCTCAGGGCGTGCTTTTGTTTGTAGTCGTTGACCGCGGCCTTGATGGCGTCCTCGGCCAGGATCGAGCAATGGATTTTGACAGGTGGCAGAGCCAATTCTTCAGCGATGGCGCTGTTTTTAATGCTCGCTGCTTCGTCCAGCGTCTTGCCCTTGACCCACTCGGTGACGAGCGAACTAGAAGCAATGGCCGAGCCGCAGCCGTAGGTCTTGAAGCGAGCGTCTTCGATCACCCCGGTCAACGGGTTGACTTTGATCTGCAGCTTCATGACGTCGCCGCAAGCCGGCGCGCCGACCATGCCGGTGCCAACTGACTCGTCACCTTTTTCAAAGGAACCGACGTTACGTGGGTTTTCGTAGTGGTCCACTACTTTTTCGCTGTATGCCATGATGAACTCCTGATAGTGATGAGGTTAGTGGGCGGCCCACTGGATGGTCGACAGGTCGACACCATCCTTGAACATTTCCCAGAGTGGGGACAGTTCGCGCAGTTTGGCGACATTTTCCTTGATGGTTGCCACGGCGTAATCGATTTCTTCTTCAGTGCTCCAGCGCCCAAAGGTCATGCGCAAGCTGCTGTGCGCCAACTCGTCGCTGCGGCCAAGGGCGCGCAGCACGTAACTCGGCTCCAAGCTGGCTGACGTACAGGCTGAGCCGCTCGACACCGCCAGACCCTTGATACCCATGATCAACGACTCGCCTTCGACGAAGTTGAAGCTCATGTTCAGGTTGTGCGGCACACGTTTTACAGCGTGGCCATTCAGGAAGACTTCTTCAACATCTTTCAAACCGGCCAGCATGCGCTCTTGCAGACCGCGGATGCGCTTGTTCTCTTCGTGCATTTCCAACTTGGCAATGCGGTAAGCCTCACCCATGCCAACGCACTGGTGCGTTGGCAAGGTGCCAGAACGCATGCCACGCTCATGACCACCACCGTGCATTTGGGCCTCAAGGCGAATGCGCGGCTTGCGGCGCACGTACAAGGCGCCAATGCCCTTGGGCCCGTAGGTTTTGTGCGAGGTCAGGCTCATCAAATCAACCGGCAGCGTGGCCAGGTCGATGTCGACACGACCGGTGGCTTGGGCGGCATCGGAATGAAGAATGATGCCGCGCTCACGGCACAGCGCGCCAATGGCAGGAATGTCTTGAATCACGCCAATTTCGTTGTTGACGTACATCACGCTGACGATGATGGTGTCGGGGCGCATCGCAGCCTTCAACACCTCGAAGTCGAGCAAACCGTCGGCTTGCACGTCCAGATACGACACGTCGAAGCCTTGGCGTTCGAGCTCACGGCAGGTGTCCAGCACCGCTTTGTGCTCGGTTTTCACCGTGATCAGGTGCTTGCCCTTGCTCTTGTAAAAGTGTGCCGCGCCTTTGAGTGCGAGGTTGTTGGATTCGGTGGCGCCGCTGGTCCAGACGATCTCACGCGGGTCAGCGCCGATCAGGGCGGCCACATTCTCGCGGGCTGTTTCAACGGCAGCTTCGGCTTCCCAGCCCCAAGCATGGCTGCGGGAGGCTGGGTTGCCGAAATGCTCGCGCAACCAAGGAATCATGGCGTCCACCACACGTGGATCGCAGGGATTGGTAGAGCTGTAGTCCAGGTAAATAGGGAAGTGCGGCGTTTCCATGTGTGTATCTTCGATTGAGGCTTATTAACTGGGAAGGATGTCGAAACGGTGAGTGGGAATCAGCTCTTTGAAAAAGCGTTGCCCAAGGCGAACACTGAATTGGGCGCATTGATGCGCATCGGTTTGGCAATCGGAGAACTGAAGATGGCTTTTTTCACTTGCGGCGTGCTTTCAATCACCACGCCTTTGGCGAGTTGGTCATCCACCAGCTTTTGCAGGGTGACAGAGTCTAAAAACTCAACCATGCGGCTGTTCAATGAAGCCCACAACTCGTGCGTCATGCAGCGACCGGCCTCACCCATGCAGTTTTCTTTGCCACCGCAATGGGTCGCGTCGATGGGTTCGTCCACCGAGACAATGATGTCGGCAACAGTGATCTTGTCGGCTTTGCGACCGAGTGAGTAACCGCCGCCGGGGCCGCGGGTCGATTCAACCAATTCATGGCGGCGCAGTTTACCGAACAACTGCTCAAGGTAAGACAGTGAAATTTGCTGCCGCTGACTGATGGCCGCCAAGGTGACGGGGCCATTGTTCTGGCGCAAAGCCAAGTCAATCATGGCGGTGACCGCAAAGCGGCCTTTGGTGGTGAGTCGCATATTCAAGCTCCAGTAAATGTTGGTTTGGCTACCAATTTGTCTCACCTTGCGGCTTGTGGCCCCAAGGACGTTTCCCCTAAGGTCCCCGGCCACCATGTATGTTTCACTGACGTGGCTGCGAGGGGAATTTGCGTCGAGCTTTTGTTCTCGACTAATTTCGTCAAGTATACCAGAGAGTCCGACTATTTTAGTAGGCCAATTGTCCTGGCTGGCCTTGCGGTGACGGCCTACAAACCCCCGACGCAACTCAGGCTAGGGCTGAGCTCCTGCGCCGGGGGTCAACAACAAAACGTTGTCCTTGCCGGCAGCACCAAAGGCCTGCGCTTTGATCTGGCTGAGCTGATCACGCACATTGGCGGCTTTCTCAAACTCTAGATTTTTGGCGTGCTCAATCATCAGTTTTTCCAAGCGTTTGATTTCACGGGCCACGTCTTTTTCACTCATGTCCTCAATCAGCGCCTTTTGCAGCTCGAACTTCTCAGCTTCTTTGCCGGATTTTTCGCTGTAGACACCGTCGATCAAGTCTTTGATCCGTTTGACCACACTGCGCGGCGTGATGTTGTTTTCAACGTTAAAGGCGATTTGCTTGTTGCGCCGGCGTTCGGTTTCATCGATCGCCCGCTTCATTGAATCGGTGATGCGGTCGGCGTACAAAATCGCCCTGCCGTTGAGGTTTCGGGCAGACCGGCCGATGGTCTGGATCAAGCTCCGCTCCGAGCGCAAAAAGCCTTCTTTGTCGGCATCCAAAATAGCCACCAAGCTGACTTCGGGAATGTCGATACCTTCCCGCAGCAAGTTGATGCCGACCAGCACATCGAAAGCGCCCAGCCGCAAGTCACGCAAGATCTCAACCCGTTCAACGGTCTCCACGTCGCTGTGCAGATAACGCACTTTGACGCCGTTGTCGGTGAGGTAATCGGTCAGCTGCTCGGCCATGCGCTTGGTCAGCGTGGTGATCAGCACACGTTCGTTTTTCTCCACCCGAATGCGAATTTCCTGCAGCACATCGTCCACTTGGTGCGTGGCCGGTCGCACTTCGACTTGCGGGTCCACCAAACCAGTGGGACGAACCACCTGTTCCACCACACGACCGGCGTGCGTTTGCTCATAGGCCGCCGGGGTGGCCGAAACAAACACGGCCTGGCGCATCTTGCCTTCGAACTCTTCAAACTTGAGTGGCCGGTTGTCCAGCGCGCTCGGCAACCTGAAGCCGTATTCCACCAGCGTTGTCTTACGGGCCCGGTCACCGTTGTACATGGCGTTGAGCTGACCGATCATGACGTGGCTTTCGTCGAGGAACATCAGCGAGTCTTTTGGCATGTAGTCGCACAAAGTCGACGGCGCCGAGCCCGGTGGCGCGCCGCTCAAATGCCGGGTGTAGTTTTCAATGCCTTTGCAGTGGCCGATTTCACCCAGCATTTCCAGATCAAACCGGGTGCGTTGCTCAATGCGTTGCGCCTCGACCAACTTGCCTTCGCTGATGAACTGCTTGACGCGATCGGCCAGCTCAAGTTTGATGGTTTCCACCGCGATCATGACCTTGTCACGCGGCGTGACATAGTGGCTTTTCGGGTAAATCACGAAGCGCGGAATCTTTTGCCGGATGCGTCCGGTCAACGGATCAAAGAGTTGCAGCGATTCGATCTCGTCGTCAAACAGCTCAATCCGAATCGCCAGCTCTGAATGCTCCGCGGGGAAAACGTCGATCACATCACCGCGGACCCGAAACGTACCACGCGCAAAATCTTGGTCATTGCGGCTGTACTGCATGCGGATCAAACGGGCAATCACGTCGCGCTGACCCATCTTGTCGGCCAGCCGCGCGATGAAGCGCATCTGCGTGTAATCCTCAGGCGCACCGATGCCGTAAATCGCACTGACGGTGGCAACGATGATGGTGTCGCGGCGCTCCAGCACGCTCTTGGTGGCAGACAGCCGCATCTGCTCGATGTGCTCATTGATGGCGGAGTCTTTTTCAATGAATAAATCGCGCTGCGGCACGTAGGCTTCAGGCTGGTAATAGTCGTAATAGCTGACGAAGTACTCGACGGCGTTCTTCGGGAAAAACTCACGGAACTCGCTGTACAACTGCGCCGCCAGTGTCTTATTGGGAGCAAACACAATGGCCGGCCGGCCCATTTGCGCGATCACATTGGCCATGGTGAAAGTCTTGCCCGAACCGGTCACACCCAGCAAAGTTTGAAACACTTCGCCGTCGTTGATGCCCTCGACCAATTGCGCAATCGCGGCCGGCTGGTCGCCGGCGGGCTCATAGGGCATGAACAGCTCAAAAGGCGATCCCGGAAAGCTCACAAAGTGACCGGGCAAGGCCGCGTCCACCACCGTATTCGCCAGCACATTGAGGGGCGAGCTGGCCGGGGCCATCACAACTTCATTGACTTCTTGCATAAACCTCAATCCTGGCCCGTTAAAATTCCGGACAACCGAACAGAATACGACATTCCGCGGCTTGACGACAAGAACGTCTCAAAGCCCCGCCCCGCTCCGTCAGCTTCTTCATTTTTCAAAGGATTTTTCCATGTCTTTGTTTTCCGCCGTCGAAATGGCAGCACGCGACCCGATTCTCGGCCTCATCGAGCAGTTCAACGCTGACGCCAACCCAGCCAAGGTCAATCTGGGCGTCGGTGTTTATTACGACGACAACGGCAAATTGCCGCTGCTCGAGTGTGTCAAAGCCGCCGAAAAACTGATGGCCGAAGAACCGAAGCCGCGTGGCTACTTGCCGATTGACGGCATTGCAGCCTACGACGCAGCAGTCAAGAGATTGGTGTTTGGGGCCGACAGCGAGCCCGTCCAGAGCGACCGTGTGGCGACCGTTCAAGGCATCGGCGGCACCGGCGGCCTGAAAGTCGGCGCTGATTTCTTGAAGCGCCTGAACCCGAATGCCAAAGTGCTGATCAGCGACCCGAGCTGGGAAAACCACCGTGCGCTGTTCACCAACGCCGGCTTTGAGGTGGACACCTACCCTTACTACGACGCTGCCAACCGCGGCATCAACTTCGCCGGTATGCTGGCCGCACTCAAAGCCGCAGCGCCCGGCACCGTCGTGGTGCTGCACGCTTGCTGCCACAACCCGACCGGTTACGACATCACGCCAGCCCAGTGGGACGAAGTCATTGCCGTGATGAAAGCCGGCGGACTGGTCACCTTTCTTGACATGGCTTACCAGGGCTTTGGCCACGGCATCACTGAAGACGGTGCGGTGATTGGCAAGTTTGTCGCCGCTGGTCTGGATTTTTTCGTCTCGACTTCTTTTTCCAAAAGCTTCAGCCTGTATGGCGAGCGCGTGGGCGCCCTGAGCGTGCTGTGCGCGAGCAAAGAAGAAGCCGGCCGCGTGCTGAGCCAGCTGAAAATAGTCATTCGCACCAACTACAGCAACCCGCCGATTCATGGTGGTGCGGTGGTCGCAGCGGTATTGGGCACCCCTGCCCTGCGCGCCCAATGGGAGCTGGAGCTGGCGGTCATGCGCGAGCGCATCAAAGAAATGCGCACCTTGTTGGTTGAAAAACTCAAGACAGCTGGCGTCAAGCAAGACATGAGCTTCATCACCAGCCAGATCGGCATGTTCAGTTACTCAGGCCTGACCAAAGACCAAATGGTCCGTCTTCGCAATGAGTTCGCTGTGTACGGCACCGACACCGGCCGCATGTGTGTGGCGGCGTTGAACACCAAAAACATCGACTACGTTTGCGCGTCGATTGCCAAGGTCATCTAACTTAGGCATCACCCCAGATCATCGAACGCATGGAGATCGACGCCAACTGAAAATTGGTGTTGAAAAACTTGACGCGCTCGCCTGAATCCACAGCACCAGCCGCGTACAGCAATGGCAACAAGTGCTCGTACGTCGGATGGGCCATGGTCGCCAGACTGCCAAGTTTTTGAAAATTCTGCAGTGCATCGAGCTGCCCTTGCTGCACATAACCGCCGATGGTTTGGTCAAATTCCAGCGCCCAGTCATAGGCTTGGCTGGACGCTGCACCGCGCTGCGCCTGCTGCAGGTTGTGCACCACGTTGCCGCTGGCCACAATCAACACGCCACGCCGGCGCAAGGCCTTGAGCTGAAGCGCCAGCGCATAGTGCTCGCTGGGAGCGCGGCTGTAGTCCATG
>Ga0208916_10000492_pt1 | contig 18574 bp, 14 predicted proteins | sample DEB19_08_DNA_5_FD_184523 | JGI IMG/M metagenome (GOLD analysis project Ga0208916, IMG submission 184523) | Aqueous microbial communities from the Delaware River and Bay under freshwater to marine salinity gradient to study organic matter... | ecosystem: Environmental > Aquatic > Marine >... | reverse complement strand
GCCAGCGCAATTTAAAATTACAGACAAGGCAATTAATATTTTATCAATTACCATTATTCCAGTTGCCTTTGCTATACACACGGTGACTTCTTGGCTATTTGCTACCACCTACCGACCAGGATGGGATAGTACTAACTTTGGAGCTTATTTTATTTCAGGTGCATTCTTGGTAGGATCTGGTGCTGTATTAATTGCGATGTATGTTTTTAGAACACATTACAAACTAGAAAAATATATTACAAATGACCATTTTGACAAAATGGGTAAAATTGTAGTTTTATTAGCCTTGATTTATTTATATTTTAATGTGAATGAATTTTTAGTACCTGCATTTAAGATGAAAAAATCTGAAGAGCATCATTTAATGGGATTATTTACTGGTGAGTTTGCAATCGCATTTTGGTTCGCCATTTCCACGGCAATGCTTATTCCAATTTTAATTTTAATATTTAAAAAAGGAAGAACACCTAAAGCGGCTTTTGTTGCGGGTATTTTAGTTGTTGTTGGTTCTTGGTTTAAGAGATACTTAATTGTGACTCCAACATTATTACATCCATTTTTACCAATGAGTGATGTACCAGAAAACTACAAACATTATTTTCCTTCTTGGGAAGAATGGGCCATTGCAGGTGGTTCTTTAGCAGGTGCCTTATTAGTGGTTACGTTTTTTGCTAGAATTTTTCCAATCATCCCTATTCATGAAACAATAATTGAAACAAACGAACATGAAAAAGTATAAATTATTTCAATTACTATTTGTAGTAATTATAGGTTTAGTGCCTAGTTTGTTAATGGCACAGGATGCTGTTGAGAAACCTGCTCTATTATTAAGTCTTAAATATTTTAATAATAACAATAAGACGCATCATTTAGAGGTTCAAGCAAAGTCTAAAATTGACGGCAAGTTTCAAATGATTGCGAATGTACCGGTACAATTTTATATTAGCTCGGATGCAGATAAGAGTAATATATTAGGTAAAGCTATAACAGACGCTAAAGGAATGGCTGCTATAATAATTCCAGCGTCAGCGAAAACACAATGGCTTAGTACAGCAAATCAGACTTTTGTAGTCGTTTCTACTCCTACAAAAGTATATGAGGAGACAAAAGGCGAATTGGCTATTACAAAAGCAAAATTACAAATAGACACGGTAGATGGTAGAATTATCAATGCAAAATTATTGGCTTTAGTAGATACTACTTGGACGCCTATTGCCGGAGTAGATGTGATTGTAGGAGTTAAAAGACTAGGTGGTATTTTAAATGCGAATGAAACTCCTACTTATTCAACGGACTCAAGCGGTGCAGTAATGGCGGAATTTAAAAGAGATAGTTTGCCTGGTGATAAAAAAGGCAATTTAATTTTAACTGCAAGTGTAATAGACAATGACGTTTATGGTAATTTGTCGGTTGAAATGGTGGCGCCTTGGGGAAAGTATTATCCATACGATTCTAAATTTGATGAGCGTACATTATTTGCAAGAAGAGGGCATAGTCCTTTATGGCTAGAAATATTAGCGTATGCAATTGTAGTAGGAGTTTGGGCAGTAATAATCCATTTATTATTACAATTAAGAAAAATAATAAAGTTGGGGGTGGAATAATGCAGATGTTTTGATAAGGAAGGCGCTCAATTGAGCGCCTTTTTTGTTTTTAGACTATATATGCCTTATTTTTAAGAACCAAACTAAACGATTATGCCACAAGGATTGCAATCTTCCGATTACTTAGTATTTGTCTTGTATTTTATTTTAATTGCCAGCTATGGCTTTTGGATTTATAAAAAAAAGAAATCACCTACTGCTAATACGAATGACTTCTTTTTAGCGGAAGGACAATTGACATGGTGGGCTATTGGTGCATCTTTAATTGCGTCAAATATTTCGGCAGAGCAGTTTATAGGAATGAGTGGAAATGGTTTTAGACTTGGTTTAGCAATTTCTGCTTATGAGTGGTTGGCAGCTATATCTTTAGTCATAGTAGGTGTATTTTTTATGCCAGTCTATTTAAAGAATAAGATTTATACCATGCCTCAGTTTTTGAAAACAAGGTATAACGAAACCGTAGCTATGATTATGGCCATATTCTGGCTATTCTTATACATTTTTGTAAACCTTACTTCTATTTTATATTTAGGGTCCATTGCGATAAACAATTTAACTGGCGGCGAGCATTTTCATTTAATTATGATTGGCTTAGCCATATTTGCATTGTTCATTACACTAGGAGGTATGAAAGTAATTGGATATACGGACGTGATTCAGGTTTTAGTTTTAACTATTGGAGGACTAATCACCTCTTATATTGCATTAACTGTAGTAGGAGAAAAATTTGGTTTTGGTAAAAATGCAATTGCAGGATTAAATCATTTAGTAAAAGTTGCGCCAGACCATTTCAAAATGATTTTTGACAAGCCTGGTGCAGGGTCCACGCAAAAACAAATAGACGACTATTCCAGCTTACCAGGTTTGGCAATGATGGCTGCGGGTATGTGGGTAGCAAATTTAAACTACTGGGGATGTAATCAATATATTACACAAAGAGCTTTAGGAGCAGACTTAAAAACTGCTAGGTCTGGAATATTCTTTGCAGCTATATTGAAATTGTTTATGCCATTATTAGTGGTGATACCAGGAATAGCAGCTTATGTATTATATCAAAATGGGTCATTACAAACTGAAATGATGACCGCAGGCGTAGTGAATCAGGACAATGCTTATTCTTCTGTCATTGGATTTTTACCTACTGGCTTGAAGGGTTTGTCAATGGCGGCGCTTACAGCAGCTATTGTAGCGTCATTAGCAGGTAAGGCCAATAGTATTTCAACAATTTACTCTCTTGATATTTATAAGAAATATATCAATAAAAATGCATCGGACAGCAAGACGGTTTCAACTGGTCGTATAATGATTATTGTTTCTTTAATTATTGCAATCATAATAAACTGGAAAGACACATTAGGAATTGGAGGTAAAGGTGGTTTTGAATTTATCCAAAAATATACTGGTTATATATCTCCGGCTATTTTCCCTGTATTTTTATTGGGCTTCTTTTGGAAAAAAACAACATCAAAAGCGGCTATTAGTGGAATTGCATTTGGAGTAGTCATGGCCATCTTATTTGATAAATTTTTACCAGGCATGTTGGGTAATGAAACCATACTATATACTGCATTGTCAAATGGCCATGGTAGTTTTGAAATACCCTACTTAATTCAAATGGGTTGGGTTTTCCTATTCACCACCATTTTAATTATAATAATTAGCTTGATAGACGTGAAAGGACAGACACATGAAAATGCATTGATAGAAGACAATACTAAGTATAAATTATCTAATACGCATATAGCAATGATCACATTGGTGCTAGTTGTAGTTGCGTCACTTTATATAAGGTTCTGGTAATTGGTTTTGTTAAAAAGGAGGAGTGGAGCTGCTGAAATCTTTTAATTTAAACTGCTAGCTATATATTTGCACAATAAATATAGTTACATGAATATTTTATTGTTAGAAGACGACATTGAATTGTCGAATGAGATTGTAAGTTTTTTAAAGAATAGAGAGATTCAATGTGATTTTGTTTTTGAAGGCAATTCTTTTATAGAAGTCTTTAAAAAAAAGAGCTATCAAATGGCCATATTAGACATTAATGTTCCGGGCATTAGTGGACTAGAAGTTTGTAAGCAAATAAGAGAAATTGACCAAAAAATTCCAGTATTGTTTTTAACAGCCATGGATGACATTTCAGACAAAGTCACCGCATTCAGTTATGGCGCCGACGATTATATTACAAAACCATTTAATTTCGAAGAACTGTTTATAAGAATTAATGCATTAGTTAGAAGAGCTAATAGCCATGATAATAAGTCAAGTGAATTATTAATAGTTGACGACCTAACTATTGACAAGGATAATTTTATTGTGAAAAGAAATGGCCAAATTGTAGAAATTACTCCAAAAGAGTTTCAATTGTTAGTATTACTTGTTGAGGCTAATGGACGTGTATTGCCTAAGCCTTATATTGCTTCTAAATTATGGGAGGAGCACGTTCATACTAATCAAAATACAATTGAAGTTTATGTTAATTTACTTAGAAATAAAATTGACAAAGAACATGAAAATAAACTGATTCATACTAAAATTGGCTTTGGTTATTTTTTAAAATCAAATAAATGACTTTAAAGAATAAAATTTCTTTTTTAATAAGTGTTTTATTTACAGTGGTATATGCTGCTGCATGTAGTATTATCATTATCCTTTTCTCTAATTACAGAAAAGAAGATTTCAAACAACGTCTTGAGGAGAAAGCAACAACTACATTGAGGCTACTAGCCGACGTTAAGGCTTTTGACCAACAGCTATTAAAAATTATTGACAGCAATTCTATTAATAAATTATACGACGAAAAAACAGTAATTTTTGACAGTCAAGATCATTTAATATATTCCAGTATTGATGACACAAAGATTAACTGGTCATTAAAAGATTTAGAGGCCTTGAAATTACATAAGGTAATATTCAAGGAGGAGGGAGGAAATGAAATATATGGCACTTCCTCAAAAATTAATGACCAACAATTTTTTGTAGTTATCTCTGCGAATGATAATTATGGAAAACGAAAGCTAGAATACTTAATTTATATTTTAATTATCTCCTATATTGGGTTTACTGTACTTACTTGGGTACTATGTTTTTTTGCAGTAAAAAAATTATTTAAACCACTAGATAAGTTTTATGATTCGCTCACTAAAATAAATGCAAATAATTTAAATACCAGGCTGAGCTATGCTCCTCAGAATAATAATGAGATCACTTTAATCGCAAAGGAGTTTAATTTATTGTTAGAGCGAATAGAGCTTGCTTATCAAAAGCAAAAAGATTTTACGGCACAAGCCTCACATGAACTAAGAACCCCATTAGCAAGAATATCTGCTCAGATAGAGAATTTCATAATACAACCGGAAGAGGCTACTAAATTAAAAACGGTATTAAAGAATGTCAATCAGTTAAGTGAGTTAGTGAACTCTTTATTGATTCTTTCTAGATTAGATTTTATTGAAAATCTAGACAAGGAGCAAGTTAGAATTGATGAAGTATTGTATCAATGCATGGACAAGGCTCACGTAGAATATCAAGATTTGCAAATAAGTTTTGATATATTAGAGCAGGACATTACCGAAAAAATGATGACTATAAATTGTAATTCGGCACTATTGCAAATTGTCTTTTCTAACTTAATTAAGAATGCATACACTTATTCTGACAATAAATCTGTTCAAATTGAATTGTATTTCACGAATGAGACTTTGTATCTAAGTTTTAAGAATACCGGCAATATATTGTCAGATAAAGAAGAGGAGCTGTTATATGAACCCTTTATGCGAGGAGAAAATGCAAAAAATACCATTGGAATTGGGTTAGGGCTAAGAATGGTGCATAGGATATTACATTTTTACGGATTTACCATTCAGTATAATAGTAATAATTCGACAAATAATTTTGCATTGGGATTCAAGCATATTTAGTTTGTTATAAATAACACAAAATAGTCGGATTAAGCTATTCTTAAGCAAATCTTAAGTTCAAATAAAGAGAGAGATTAGACCTTTACACTTTAAACTAAGATTTGAAATGTTAAGATTCTTCTCACTTTATATATTATTGGCAATCACTGTAAGCGGACAATGTCAATCAAATTTGACACTTGCGGAATGTGAGGCTAAATTTTTAAAAAACAATCTAAGCTTATTGGCAGAGCAGTATAATGTTGACGCTGCTAAAGCATTAACAATACAAGCAAAGCTATGGGACAATCCGATAGTTGGGGCAGAATTGAATGCCTATAACCCGCAAACAAAAAGTGGGTTTGATATTGGAGCGCATGGCCAGAAATCACTAGCTATCCAGCAATTAGTATATCTGGGCGGTAAAAAAACCAAACAAATTGAAATTGCGAAGCTTAATGAAAAATTTGCTGCATTAGAATTTCAGGATTTATTACGTAATCTTAAATTTGAATTAAGACGAACATTTTATGATATCTATTTCAATAAAGAAAAGTTAAGCTCGTCCACATTACAAATTTCTAATCTAGACACCCTCGTTAATTCTTATTCAATCCAGTCCGGAAAAGGCAATGTTCCTATTAAAGACTATGTTAGGTTACAAGCGTTGCTTATTGATTTAAAAAATCAAAAAATGGATTTATTAAAAGCAAATGTTGAATTACAGTCTAATATGAATCTTTTATTAGGGGATACATTAGCATTTGAGCCCATAGTAGAAAAAACATATTTGAATCAATATCTAAAAATTGGTAATATTAATGTTTTTGAATTAGAACAATTAGCAAATATACAAAGACCCGATTTTGAAATTTCTAGTAAGCAGATACAAAACAATGAGTTAAATCTAGGTTTGCAAAAATCATTGCGAGTGCCAGATGTAAATATAGGATCTTCATGGGATCAGCATGGTGGTGCTTTTAACAATCAGATTAATTTAACACTAGGAATTGCATTACCATTATGGAATAAAAACCAGGGCAATATTAAATATGCAGAGGCGCTAACGAGCCAGTCAAAGATTGATCATATGGCTACTACGTTTAAACTAAATGCACAAGTACAGTCAGCTTATAAAAACTGGATAAATGTGGTTGAAAATTACTCCCAATTAAATGGAGCTTACGTGGAAAGCTACGATTCTGTTTATTTTGGAATCTTAAATAATTTCAAAAAAGGCAATATAACCATCTTAGACTTTACGGATTTTATTGAAAGTTATAATATGTTAAGACTGCATTTAAATGAGCTAAAGCAAAATATAGTTATTACGGCTGAACAAATAAATACTGTAGTTAACAAAGACGTTTTTAAAAATTAATTCAAATAAGATTACAAATAGATCTATGAAAAATATAATAACCATTTTAGTTATTGGAGTTACATTAATATTTGCAAGTTGCAAGTCTAGTAATGAAGAGAAAAAATTTGCGGAAGTAAAATTTACAATGACAGACAAAATGCTTTCTACAAGCACTTATTATGAAGTGGGTACCAAGCAGTTAACAAATGAGTTAAACTTTTTTGGAAAAATTACTGCAGACAACAAGAAATTAATGGAAATATATCCAGTTGTTGGAGGTAATGTTACAAAAGTATTTGTTGAACTAGGGGACTACGTTAAAAAAGGCCAATTATTGGCTTCCATAAGAAGTACAGATGTTGCAGGTTATGAAAAGAGTATGGAAGATTCTAAAAACGATGTAATTGTTAAAAAGAACAATTATAGAGTAGCACAAGAATTATTTGAAGGTAAGTTGAATTCTGAAAGAGATGTAGTTGAGGCTAAAAGTGAATATGAGAAATCGCTTTCGCAATTAAGATATATCCAGGAGACTTATAATATATATAATATGAATAAGGGAGCTATCTATGAAGTACATGCTCCATTAAATGGTTTCATAATAGAAAAAAAAATTAACCAAGACATGTTATTAAGGAACGACAGAACAGATAATATTTTTGACATAGCAGAAATTAATGACGTGTGGGCAGTTGCAAATGTAAATGAGACAGACATAAATAATATTAAAGTAGGTGAAAACGCACAAGTCACTACCTTAAGCTATCCTGATAAGATATTTACAGGCAAGGTTGATAAAATCTTCAATATCATTGACCCTGCTACTAAAGCCATGAAGGCCATTATTAAATTGGACAACCCAGGCTATATATTAAAGCCAGAAATGAGTGCTTCCATTAAACTTTCATTCAATGAAAATGGCACAATGATCGCAATACCGTCTAATGCAATCATTTTTGATAAAAGTAAAAACTATGTAATGGTTTTTAAAGACAAGTCTAATATCGAAACTAGACAGATCGAAATTTTTAGACAAGTTGGAGCTATAACTTATATCAAAACCGGATTAAATCAAGGCGAAAAAATCATGACTAATAATCAACTATTAGTTTACGATGCCTTAAACGACTAATTATGAACAAGTTTATAAAGAACATTATTGCATTCTCCCTAAAGAATAAAGCATTTACTTTTTTTTGGGTTGGACTATTAGTAGTTGCGGGTTTCGTTGCGTTTAAGAATATGCCAATTGAGGCATTTCCAGACGTAACAAATACACAAATTATTATTGTAACGGAGTGGAATGGCCGAAGTGCAGAAGAGATTGAGCGATTTGTAACAACGCCAATCGAGATTTCGATGAACTCGGTTCAGAAGAAGACAAGCGTAAGAAGTATTACCATGTTTGGATTATCTGTCATCAAAATAATTTTTGACGATGATGTAGATGACGCATTTGCTAGACAGCAGGTAAATAACCAATTAAGAAATGTTTCTTTGCCTGAATCTGTTGAGCCAGATGTACAACCTCCTTATGGTCCAACTGGAGAAATATTTAGATATACATTACAATCCAAGTCTAGAGACAGCCGTGAATTATTGACATTGCAGAGTTGGGTAATTGACAGACAGTTGAGGGCTGTTCCAGGTGTTGCTGACTTAGTTGCATTTGGAGGTCAAGAAAAAACATATGAAGTTAGTGTTGACCCAAGTAAGCTTTCAAAATATGACATAACACCTTCTCAGGTTTATGATGCGGTTAGCCAAAGTAATATTAATGTTGGTGGAGACGTAATTGAAAAGAATAAACAAGCTTATGTAGTTAGAGGGGTTGGTTTATTAAAGTCTATAAGTGATATTGAAAATATCATAGTGGACGATGCTGGGGGTAATCCTATACTTGTGAAAAACGTAGCATTGGTTAAAGAAAGTTCTATGCCAAGAGTGGGTCAAACTGGTTTAAATGCACAAGACGATGTAGTAGAAGGTATTGTAGTAATGAGGAAGGGGGAGAATCCAAAAGAGGTACTTACAAGAATTAAAGACAAAATTCAAAATTTAAATGACCATATATTACCTAAGGATGTAAAAATGGTTACGTTTTATGATAGAGATAATTTAATGGATTATACTACGGACACAGTAATGCATAATATGTTTGAAGGGATATTATTTGTAACTGTAATTGTGTTTTTATTTATGGCAGATTGGAGGACAACTATTACCGTATCAATTATTATTCCGTTATCATTATTATTTGCCTTCTTATGTTTGAAATTAAAGGGCATGTCTGCTAATTTATTGTCTTTAGGAGCAGTTGATTTTGGTATTATTATTGACGGAGCCGTCGTCATGGTGGAAGGCGTATTTGTTATGCTTGATCATTTGGCACATAAGAAAGGAATGGAAGCATATAATAAATTAGCTAAAGCAAGTTTAATTAAGAAAACTGGAACTAGTTTAGGTAAAGCTATTTTCTTTTCGAAGTTGATTATTATAATGGCTTTGCTCCCAATTTTCTCTTTCCAAAAAGTAGAAGGTAAGATGTTCTCACCATTAGCCTATACATTAGGATTTGCATTACTAGGGGCATTGATATTTACTTTAACATTGGTGCCAGTGTTATGTCATATTTTATTAAATAAAAACGTACGTGAAAAAGACAATAAGTTTGTAAATTTTTGGAATAAGCTTGTAGAAAAGGGACTAGGATGGACATTTAAACATAAAAAGAAAGCGCTATTCGGGTCTTTGGCATTTATGCTCATTACCTTTTTCTCTGCATCTTTTTTAGGAACAGAATTTTTACCACAATTAAATGAAGGTGCATTATGGGTGGAAGCTAAATTTCCAATGAGTCAAAGTTTGCAAGAAACAGTTTCCAAAACTGCAATTTTAAGAAAAGAGCTACAGCAGTTTCCGGAAGTGAATGGGGTATTGTCGCAGGTAGGAAGAAGTAATGACGGAACAGACCCAAGTGGGTTTTATTATGTGCAAATGCAAGTAAACCTTAAGCCTAAAGAAACGTGGAAGCGTAAATTGTCAATGGACGACTTAGTGAGGGAAATGGATGACTCGTTAAAAAAGTATCAAGGAATTGGTTATAATTATTCTCAACCTATTATTGATAATGTAGCGGAAGCGGTTGCAGGAATAAATGCATCTAATGCAGTTAAGATTTATGGAGACGATTTGGACCAACTAGATAGTATAGCGAACCAAGTACTTAAACAAATTGAAAACGTGAGAGGTATCAAGGATGTGGGAATTTTAAGAAACGTAGGCCAACCAGAATTGAGTGTAATATTAGATAGAGAAAAAATGGCAGCATATGGTATTAAAGTAGCAGACGCGCAAGCAGTGTTAGAGATGGCCATTGGAGGCAAAACTGCAACAGAAAAATATGAAGGGGAAAGAAAATTTGCAGTTAGGGTTAGATATGACCAAGATTTCAGAAAAGACGAGAAGGATATTGAGGAACTAAAAGTACCAAGTATGTTAGGTGCGAAAATTCCATTAAAACAAATAGCAGATATTAAAAAAGTTACTGGCCCAGCATTTATATACAGAGATAATACAAAACGTTTTATTGGTGTTAAGTTTTCTGTACGTGATAGAGATTTAGGAGGGACTATTGCCGACGCTCAGGACCAAGTAAATAAAAATATAAAATTACCAGACGGCTATAGCATTGGCTGGACAGGAGAATTTGAAAATCAAGTAAGAGCTTCAGCTAGGCTTGGGCAAATGGTGCCAATAAGTCTTATTGGAATATTTATATTATTATTCATCATGTTTGGCAATGTTAAGGATTCTCTATTAGTGTTAACCAATGTTCCTTTTGCAATTATTGGAGGAATTATAGCATTACACTTAACAGGAATGAATTTTGGTATCTCCGCAGGTGTTGGTTTTATTGCCTTATTTGGAATTTGTATTCAAAATGGGGTAATATTAATAAGCGAGTTCCATAATAATATTAAACTCAAGTTCCCATTAACGGATGCAATATTGCAAGCAGTAAAAGTAAGAACAAGACCGGTGGTAATGACTGCATTAATGGCTTCTATTGGACTTATGCCAGCAGCAATAAGCACTGGTATTGGTTCGGAATCACAGAAGCCATTGGCTATTGTGATTATTGGAGGATTAGTTACTGCAACGGTTATGACTTTATTAATATTTCCAATTATATTCTGGATTTTCAATAGAGTAAAACATGAAGAAATAGTGTAGCTTTATTAATCAAAAGGTATTTATGGGAAAAATTTTATTATAAAAACAGGGGTACTAATTTTAGTATCCCTGTTTTTATTTTCTATTTATCAATGTATTTAAAATGGTAATATATAAAATTGTAAAAAAATCAAACATGAAAAAAATCATTTTCTCAATTATTTTATCACATTTTGCATTAGTTCAAATTGCTTCAGCGCAATCTCATGCAAAATTAATAAACACATTTCATATTGAAAGTGCAGGTGGATGGGATTATTTAATCCCAAACCCACAAACTAATAAGTTATATGTTTCTCATGGAACTCAAGTAAATATATTAGACAAAAAAACGGGAGATTCATTAGGTATTATTACTAATACAACGGGAGTGCATGGCATCACATTTATTAATGCTTTAGGTAAAGGTTATACAAGCAATGGAAGGTTAAACAATGTGTCTGTTTTTGACTTAAAAACGAATCAAGTATTAAGTCAAATTACAACTGGAGAAAATCCAGATGCAATATTTTACGAGCCTTTTACTAAAACTATAATAACGTGTAATGGCCGAAGTAAGGATTTAACTATCATTGATCCAATTACTGAAAAAGTAATCGCTACCATTCCTGTTGGAGGAAAGCCCGAGACGGCAGTAAGTAATGAAGCTGGTCAAATATTTGTAAATGTGGAAGACAAAAATGAAATCGTTCAAATTGATATAGTAAATTATAAGGTATTGGCACATTGGTCAATTATCCCAGGTGAGGAGCCTACGGGATTGGCTATAGACATTGCAACTAAAAGGTTGTTTGCAGGTACAGGGGGAAAATTAGTAGTTGTTGATGCCATAAAAGGAACTGTTGTGAAAGTAATCCCAATTGGAGAAGGTTGTGACGGAGTAGCATATGACAATGCAACAAAACTAATATATACTTCAAATGGAACAGGCACTATGACTATTATAAGAGCAAAGTCTGCAAATGAATATGAAGTTATTGAAAATGTAACAACAAAAAAAGGAGCAAGAACAATCGGGATTGACGAGTCAACTCATACTGTCTACCTACCCACTGCCAACTTTGAACCACAAGCAGCAGATGATAAGTCAAGACCTAAAATGATTGCCGGTTCATTTCAGATATTAGTAATAAAGTAATTATTTAGAATGAAGTCTTATTCTACAAAAACTTATAAGATTGCACCTTAGATAAACTGTTCATATAATTAAAAAAGGGGTAATTGATATAAAATCAACTACCCCTTTTTAATGAAGTCAAAAATATTATACGTTAATGCCGCCGCTTACCTCAATACGTTGACCATTAATCCATCTAGCGTCGTCTGTACATAAAAATGCTACTACCCCACCTAAGTCGTCAGCTGCACCAACTCTTCCAAGTGGAGACATAGTACCTAACATAGCTTTAAATTGAGGACTATTTTTTATAGCGCCATTATTAAAATCAGTTTCAACAGGCCCTGGTGCAATTACATTTGCCCTGATTCCTTTTGGTCCAAGTTCTTTAGCAAGGTATTTGGTAAATACTTCAACAGCTCCTTTCATGGAGGCATATACCGAATAGCCCGGGTTACTAAATCTGGTAGTTCCAGTTGAAATATTAATTATAGCACCACCATCATTCATGATTTCGACTATTTTTTGGGTTAAAAAATATACCCCTTTAAAATGTACATTTAAAAAATCATCAAAAAGCGCTTCTGTTACTTCGGCGAATGGAACCGTCTTACCCATACCGGCGTTGTTTACTATAAAGTCAACATGATTAGTATTGAAATGAGCAGCTAATAAAGAGGAAACATTTTGAACAAAACCTGTCAAACTATTAAAGTCTGACATATTTAAGTGCAAAGCAGCAGCTTTTACGCCCATTAATTCTATTTCATTAACCACTTCTAAGGCAAGTGCTTCATTTGTGTTATAGGTTAAGATAACATCGATTCCTTTTTTAGCAATACTCAATGCCATGTCTTTTCCAAGACCTCTACTTCCTCCTGTTACAATTGCAATTTTATTCATGTACTTTAAATTTATGATTTTATGAAGACCACTAACTAGCTATAACAAAAACAGCGATAAATAGTTTAGTGAAAAGTACTAAATTGGACTTAAATCATAATATCATTTTCTATGAAATTTATAGTTTGTATTATCACAAGCCTTTTAATATCCTATACTAGTATGGCACAATATCAACCTCTTTATCAAAATACACCTAATCAAAAGAAAGTCCCTAATATGGAGACTTCAATTGACACATTGGGGATATTAATAACTTCTAATGTTTCAGAACCAAGCTATCAGTATTTTAAAGCTAAAGAAGACAATGTAAAAAGACCTTGTGTAATTATATGTCCAGGAGGGGGCTATTTTATTTTAGCAGACGGGCATGAAGGAGTAGACGTTGCTAAATATTTTAATTCGATTGGAGTGAATGCAATGGTGCTTAAGTATCGCATACCCAATAGTAATAATCAGGAGGATAAATCAATAGCGCCGCTGCAAGACGTTCAACAGGCCATGTATTTAGCTAGAAAGCATGCAGCAGCATGGGGCATAGACGAGCATAAAATTGGCATAATGGGATTTTCTGCTGGCGGACATTTGGCGGCTAGTTTAGCAAGTCATTATTCAGATGTTAAAATTAAAAATGATGAAAACATTTCATTGAGACCAGATTTTCAAATATTAATTTATCCTGTCATAACAACAAAGTCCTTTGGACACCCAGGTTCCACTTTAAATTTAATCGGAGAAAATCCAAGTGAGAATCAAATTAATTATTTCAGTAATGAAACATGGGTAAATAGGCAATCGCCAATTACATTTATAACACATGCAAAAGATGACGATGCAGTTCCTGTAAAAAATGCAGAAATATATTATGAAACACTAATCAAAAACAAAGTGGCTTCAAAGTTATTTTTATTTGTAAAAGGGGGGCATGGCTTTGGCATGCATAATAAAATGGCAGAAAAACAATGGCCCCCAATAATGGAGGCCTGGTTGTTTGAAAATAAAATTTTATAGTAGGTTCATCTTCTAATCGTCACTATCTTTTTTAGCAGTTGCTTTAAAAAATGCGGCTCTCTTAGGAGCAGGTACAATTGCATCTAAGCCCTTAGTTGCTTTCCAAATTACTTCTGTAAATAAACCGTCCGGAATAGCATCCTCTTTAGTAAAATCAAAAGCTTCACTCATTTTCTGCCAAGCACTTTCTTGCTTATTTTTTTCATTAATGTCATATTGCAATGGTTTTGCATTGAATACGAAATTATTTGGTGTGTTTTGGAAACATCTCCACATGGCTGTTGCAGCAGCGTCATACTGGCTCATTGGCGGCATGCCTAAAATTAATTCAATTGTTTTTAGCATGGAAGAAGTTGAATACATGGTATGGTCTACAAAATTTCTTTTAACTAAACCTCCTGCAACATAAGCCGATGTTCTGTGTGCGTCAATATGATCTGGTCCGTCTTGTGCATCGTCTTCTACAATAAATATTGCCGTCTGGTTCCAAATAGGACTCTTGCTTAAATATTCAACAAACATACCTACTGCCAAGTCATTGTCCGCAACATGCGCATTAGGGCTTGGTTTGCCTTTTCTTAATCCTTCTGTATGGTCGTTTATTAATCTTAAAGTATTAAGCTGTGGTAATGCATTGATTGCTAATAAGGAATCAAAGTCTCTTTTCCATTGACCCACTCTTGTAGTGTCTCTTACACTTTGATCCCAACTTGTATAATAAGTACAGAAATGATTTTCTAAAACTGGAATATTCGCTTTGTAGTCGTCTGCAAATTCACCATAAGTTCTATAACTAATATTTGCTCTCTTTGCAAAATCCCATATAAATCCGTTTTTATTATTTGCAATTTTTCTTGTTCCTTCTGCATCATACGTACCGCCTCTTCCGCCGTAACTAGTTACCCAATTTTTTTCTAAATAATCGTTCGCGTAACCACCTAGTGTCCAATTATGCCCGTCTGCACTTACTTCCCCATCAACGTAAAAATTATCTAATAGTACAAAGTCTTTAACAAGTGCATGTTGATTAGGTGTAATTTTTTCGCCAAAAATACATAATGCGGGGTCCCCGTTTCCTTCTTTAACATCACCTAATACTTGATCATAAGTTCTATTTTCCTTAACTATATAAAACACATATTTAATAGGAGACTTATCGCCAAGTTTATTTGGTATTGGAGAATTAGCAATTGCGTCAGAACTAGTTTCTTTTATTTTTGTATAAGGTGTATTGTCGTATACCTGCTTTGAATAAAGGCTTAATTGTTTATCAGAAGGGATATTAATAATACTCATAGTTCCTTTCATTAATCCTCCAATATACTGAACGGCATCTGGATCTTTTAATGCGCCATTTTGAAAACCTAATTGTCCTCTAATTTCATAAGGGTCAGGGCCGTAAGGATTAGCGAAGGAAGTAAACCCTTTCCCATTAGCTACGAATATTTTTTTACCAATCACTTTAACATTGGTAGGATACCAACCAACTGGAATAAAACCTTTTGATTGACTATTTCTTTTTTCTGCAACATTATAAACAGACAAGCAATTATTATCGGCATTGGCAATGTATAATGTCTTTTCGTCGTCACTTAGTGCAAGTCCGTTGGTAGCAGAACCAGTTGGGGCATTAGGGTATAATGCCGTATTCAAAGTTTCAATAACCTTATTCAACTTCAAGTCAATTATAGAAACACTATTATCCTCTCCATTAGCAACATATAAAATACTGTTTGCTTTATTTATAATAAAATCGTTAGGATGACTTCCAACTTCAATTTGGTTAGTTATTTTTTGAGTTGCAATATCCATTAGTAGTAATTTACTAGCCCCCCAACAAGAAATATACAATGTCTTTCTGTTGTTAGATAATACACAAGTATACGCTTCTGCAGGTAAATCAATTTTATTTAAAATACTTTTTGTTTTAAGATCAATAGTATAAACTGAATTATTGTCTTTAGTAACTACATATAATTTATTAGCAACATCGTCTATACACAAACCTGCAGGCGAAACTCTGGTAGGCCATTTTTCACCCAGCTTAATGGAATCTTTTAATTGTAATTTTTCGTTCTTAATTTGGTATTGTAAAATCCAATTATCGTTACCACCAGAAACATATAGTGTCTTTTCGTCTTTTGTAAATGCTATACCCAACCAAGATTTTGCAACAAGAATATTGTCAAGCACTTTTTGTTTTTGAACATCAATTAATTGAATATATTGCTTGCTTTGACCATTGTTAGTTACTGCAATATATTTTTTACTGCTAGACACTGCCATATTTAAAGGCAAGTCACCCAATGGAAGACTAGTCCCTGCTGGAGACAAACTCCACCCATTCGGGAGTGTTAATTTGTTTTTCACTAAGCTTGTTTGTGAAAAGCTATTTGTAAAGGAAAGGCCGGCAATTGCGAAAAGTATAAATTTTTTCATGTCAATTTCACTAAATTAATTATAAGTGTAATTTAGTAAAATTGCGCTTCGCTTTTTTAATTTAAGATTATCCTTTTATGATATCTTCAATTATCTTGATATGGTGTGCTGTATGAATAGTCAACATGGTAAATGTGCCCTTAACATTCAGTTTGCCGAATATTGGGTGTACAAAATATTGGTTCGCTTTAGCTGCCTTTAGCTTGGCCAAGGCAATCCTTGCATTTTCAAATAAAGCGGGATAGTCGGACTTGCTAATAGTAGTGGTTGGAATAACTGAATTTGGGGCTTTAGCCTTGCCTCTCGGGAAACGGCCTAAGCTAAATATCCAAATTTTCTTAAAATTAAATTTATACTCATATTCATTGGGGTCCGAATTCGTGACTGCTTTGGCTATCTGAGTAATCACCAATAAGCTATGTTCTATATGCCAGCTTACGTTGACGGTAGAAATACTATTGTTTAAGGACTCATTGTTATCTATAAATGTCTCTAGCTTATTCAGTAAATTTTGAATATTTTCCATACCCAAATGTAACATAAGTCACTTAAATAATGATAATTCAATATTACCTTTATAAGAGTTCAGAGGAGTGGGTCTTGATTTAATAAATAATAGTAATTTAAAATAAACAAATGGAACAAATGGAACAAATAGAAATTGCGGTACAAAACATAAAATGCGATGGTTGTGTAAAGTCCATTAAAACAGCTTTAGAAAATAGGGCTGAAATTAAGGAGATAGAAGTTGGCAAGGATACAGGCATCGTATATATAAAGGGAGAAGGCCTTAATAAAGATAATCTAATAAAAGAATTGACTAGCTTGGGATACCCTCCTGTTAAAGAAAAGACCTTTTTTCAAAAAATAAAATCCAATTTTATAAAATAACTCGATTCGAATTAATCAATTAAATAAACATTTATGAAAAACAACATGGGAACTGCAGACAAAGTAATTCGTATTTTATTAGCTGCTTTATTTTCTTATTTATACTTCACAAAAACTGTAGAAGGCACAGCTGCAACAGTTTTATTAGTTCTTGGTGGTGTGTTTTTATTAACTAGTGTAATAAGCTTTTGTCCATTGTATACCTTATTTGGAATTAGTACATGTAAGACAAAATAGAAGACCATAATCATATTTAGATGTGACAATAGTTACACAACAAAGGAACGCATTTGCGTTCCTTTGTTGTTATAAAATAGTTGTTATGAAATATATAATAGTAGGTGGCGTAGCGGGTGGTGCAAGTGCTGCAGCAAGATTGAGAAGATTAAATGAACAAGCTGAAATTATTTTATTTGAAAAAGGAAGTCATATTTCTTATGCGAATTGTGGACTACCCTATTATATTGGCGATGTAATTACCGACCGCGAACAATTATTTGTACAAACACCAGCTTCTTTCAAACAAAGATTCAATATTGACGCACGTGTTTTAACCGAAGTGCTTTCCATTCATCCAGATACTAAGACTGTTAAAGTAAAAAATGTAATTACAGGAGTGGAGTCTGAAGAGACTTACGACAAGCTGGTTTTATCTCCTGGCGCAGAACCATTCAGGCCGCCACTAGATGGCGTTACAAGTGAAGGTATTTTCACTTTGAGAAATGTTACTGACACGGATAAAATAAAAGATTTTGTAAAAGATAAAAAAAATGGAAGAGCAGTAATTATAGGTGCTGGTTTTATAGGATTAGAAATGGCAGAAAATTTACATCAACTTGGAATGCATATCACTATTGTCGAAATGGGCAATCAAATTTTAGCTCCCGTTGATTTTCCTATTGCAGCAATTGCACAACAACATATACGGTCTAAAGGGGTTGATTTGAAATTAAATACTACAGTAATCGGTTTTGAAAAAGAGACTACACATTTGAAAGTTTTAATAAAAGACGCTGCTCCAATAGACGCCGATGTTATTATACTTTCCATTGGAGTGAAAGCAGATACCAGATTAGCTAGAGAAGCAGGATTGAGTCTGGGAGACGCTAAG